>ERZ859732.329-NODE-329-length-19873-cov-6.605561_pt1 | contig 19873 bp, 14 predicted proteins | sample MGYA00510123_ERZ859732 | MGnify/ENA primary metagenome ERZ859732 (study PRJEB30046, sample SAMN00715133) | human gut metagenome | study: EMG produced TPA metagenomics assembly of the A metagenome-wide association study of gut microbiota in type 2...
CCTGTTCAGATTGACAAAAATCTACGCATAAGCCACACGTTTTTTCATGTGACCCGCAAAGTCTGCTGCAACGTCGTCGACTGCATCAACAAAAAATGCTGCCGCCTCACCGCAGCCCGCAACAAGCGAGCCGTCGGCAGACGACAGCATTATCGGCACCACTTGTCCCGTTTGCGGCAAGGGCACTATCATTAAAGGTAAGACGGCTTACGGATGCAGCAACTGGAAGAACGGCTGCACCTACCGCGTCGCATTCAAGTAGTTTAGAACTTCACTACGCGTGCACCGTTCTCGGTCTCTTCGATAGTAACCTTCGTTGCGTCCTCCGGCAGCAGGTCCTCTATCAGCTCGGGCCACTCCAAAAAGCACAGCGAACCGCCGTAGAAGTAGTCCTCGTAGCCCATGTCGTATACCTCTTCGAGCTTCTTTATGCGGTAGAAGTCGAAGTGGTATATCGCGTCGCCGGTTGTGGCGGAAGTATACTCGTTCACGATGGCGAACGTCGGAGATGTGATTACATCCTCCACGCCCAGACACTCGCAGACAGCCTTCACGAACGTAGTCTTGCCTGCACCCATCTTGCCGTAGAAGGCGAACACCTTGCCGTCGCCCATGTTCTCGACAAATGTCTTGGCAGCCTCGTTGATGTCTGCCAGAGAGTTGATTCTTATTTCCATAGTTTTTCTTTTTATGTAATCGGCTGTTGGCAGCCGGTTTTCTATTTTCTTCCTTTTAGTGTTATCAGCGGTATGAGCATCTCTTCGAGCGAAATGCCGCCGTGCTGGAACGTGTCTTTGTAGTACGACACGTAGTAGTTGTAGTTGTTGGGGTAGGCGAAGAACGTGCTGCCGGTGGCGAACATGTACGACGTACTGATGTTCGGCGCAGGCAACTGCGCCTCGTGCGGGTTCTTTATCACGAACACTTCTTTCGACTGGCAGCTGAGGTTCTTGCCCAGCTTGTAGCGCAGATTAGTGTTGGTGTTGCGGTCGCCTACTATCTTCACCGGCTTCGACGCACGTATACTGCCGTGGTCGGTGGTGATGATAATCTTGCAGTCGATCTGCGAGAGCGCGTTGAGCAAGTCTGCCATAACCGAATGGCGGAACCACGAGAGCGTTATCGAACGGTATGCCGACTCGTTGTTGGCAAGCTCGCGCACCATCTTCGACTCGGTTCTTGCGTGCGACAGCATGTCGATGAAGTTCACGACAATCACGTTCAGGTCGTTCTTCGTCAGTTCGTTGAGGCGCGCCAGCAGCTTGTCGGCGCCCGTCGAGTCGTTTATCTTATGGTAAGAGAACGAGTCGTGGCGTCTGTAGCGCTCTATCTGCGTGCGTATGAGCGGCTCCTCGTTGAGGTTCTTGCCTTCGTCCTCAACTTCGTCCACCCACAGTTCGGGGAACATCTTCTCAATCTGCTCGGGCATCAGACCCGAGAAGATGGCGTTGCGGGCGTACTGCGTAGCCGTCGGCAGAATGCTGGTGTACATATCTTCCTCAATGTCGAACATGTTGCCTATCTCCTTCGATAGCACGCGCCACTGGTCGTAGCGGAAGTTGTCTATCACGATGAGGAACACCTTCTCGCCCTCGCTTATTGCGGGGAACACCTTGCGCTTTATTATGTCGGGGCTCATCAGCGGACGCTCCGTAACGCCCGGCGCCACCCACGACATGTAGTGCTTCTTTATGAACTTGGCGAAACCGTTGTTCGCCTCCTCCTTCTGCATCTGCAGCATCTCGGTCATGTTGCTGTCCGTAGAACTCAGCTCCAGTTCCCAATGCACCAACCTTCGATACACATCCTTCCAGTCGTCTATCGTCTCGCAGTTCATTATCTGCATCGAGATGTCCTGGAAGTTCTGCTGATAGCCCGTCTGCGTCACTTCCGACACAATCTGCTTGCGGTGAATGTTCTTCTTCAGCGTCAGCAGAATCTGGTTCGGGTTCACTGGCTTTATCAGGTAGTCGGCAATCTTCGAGCCGATAGCTTGGTCCATGATGTTCTCCTCCTCGCTTTTCGTCACCATCACGATAGGCGTGGCAGGCGAGAGCTCCTTTATCTGCTGCAGCGTTTCGAGTCCGCTTATACCGGGCATCATCTCGTCGAGCAGCACCAGGTCGAACTTGTGCTGCTTACATTCTTCGATGGCGTCGGTACCGTTGCTCACGGTCACCACCTCGTATCCTTTGTTCTGCAGGAAGATGATGTGGGCGCGCAAGAGTTCTATCTCGTCGTCAACCCATAGTAAATATCCGTTGCTCATAATGCTCTTTCTTTTTTAGTTAAAAACCGTCGAGGTCGTAATACTCGTCGTCGTCGAAGTTGTCTTTCTGGGTCTTGCTGCCCTGCTTCTTCGAAGTGCTCTGCTGAGGCTGCGGGTCCTCGCCGAAGTAGAACTCGTCCTCCAGCTGCTTCGGTTCTTCTTTAACCACGGGCTTCGGTTGCTCCTTCACCACGGGCTTCGGCTCTTCTTTAACCACGGGCTTCGGCTGCTCCTTCACGACTGGCTTCGGCTCCTCAATAACCGTTGTTGCAGGTTCCTCCTCAACAACAGTCGTTGTGGGTTCTTCCTTAATAACAGTCGTTGTAGGCTCTTCCTTAATAACAGTCGTTGTTGGTTCTTCCTCAATTACGGTTTCGGTAGTCGACTCCGTCGGCTGTTCGTCCTCAATGTTCACGACGCCGCTCTCCGTAGTCTGCTTCTCTGTCGGCTGCGGCTCCTCCTCGAAGAAGGTGTTCGTAGAGTTCTGGTTGCTGTTCTGCTCCTCGTCGAAGTCGTCCTGCGGCTTCTTCGTCTCGCTTTCGTCAGGCTCGGTGACGGTCACCTCTGGTATCTCCAGCAGATCCTCCGAAGCTATCTTCAGCGGAGCAAAGTTCTTCTCGTAGAACTTGGCGTAGTCGGCGTAGCTGAACTGCTTGCCGAGCATAGACAGATTGACGTCGCTGATAACGATCTGTCGGCTCTTGCCCACGAGCTTCATCAGCAGCTTCTGCTTCTGCAACTGGCGGGCGTACTGCAGCGCCTCGTCGTAGTTGCGGAATCCCTTCACGAGCATACGGTTCAGACCGTCTACCTGCTCAATCTCTATGTCGAAGTTGCGCACCATGTACGACGTGAAGTTGTAGCGTGCCAGCTCGAACAACATTCGGTTGGCGTCTATCGAGTCGGGCTTGTAAGCTATCATATATATGAACGCGGCGTTGCGGTCGTTAGAGAACTCGCGCACAGCTGTCGAGTCGTCCTCGTTGAGCACCTGCGAACGGCGTTCCCAAACGTTCTCGAGGTCGAACTTGCCGCCTTGCAGACGTCTGCCCTCGTTCACGCCCTTCACAATCATGCCTGCCATCTCTGCCACGGGGCTTTGCGGATACTTCTTCACCACCGTGTTCAGGTCTTCGATGCAGCCCTCATAGTCGCCGTCGTTCAGCTTGCCCAGTCCGCCAATGAAGAGGAACTTGTCGCGGTTGGCTCCCAACGGGAATCGATGTTCGGAGACAGCCACATTGGCGCTCACCTCCTTGTAGCGAGCCGCCTTGAACGCGTCGTAGGTAGAAGCGTATAGCGAGTCTTCGAGATGCACGCCGAGGCGAGCGTTCTCCACAAAGTAGGGGTCGGTGAGCAGCGTTGTCCATTCGCTCTCGGGGTACTCCTGCTTCAGTCGTGCCACGTACGAGTCGGCGGTCTGCTTCTCGCCCTTGCGCATATATAGCAGGTAGAGGTGATAGTAAGCCTCCGCCATCTTTTCAAAGTTCGGATAGCCGCCGATGAGTCGCATCAACTGCTTCTCGCTAAGCGGCAGGTTGTCGAGCTTGTCCTTGAAGATCACGCCCGAGTTGTATAGTCCGTCGGCGATGACGGCGTTGCTCTCAGCCATCTGCTCCTCCGTGAACGGAATCTGCGCCAGATAATACTCGCGCTTGTGCGGATCGTTCTGCGCGCTGTCTGCCACGAGCGCCAGCGAGTCGGCTGCGGCTTCAGCCTGCGCTATTGAGTCCTGCTGCTCTTCGGTCAGTTCGGGCTCGTCGGTCTGGAACGCCACCACCGTCTTGTTCACACGTTGCCAGTTGTCTACGTTCTCGCGCTTGCCCCATTGCTTCTGGAACGCCGCCTTTCCCTGGCTCACCGCTATCTGGTTGTAGAAGTACCACTGTGCGTTGCGCTGGTTCTGCTGGTTCTGCTGGTTCTGCATCGTCGTGTTGTTGCCGAACTGGTTGTTTTGCGCCATATCGTTGCCGCCGTTCTGCTGGTTTTGTGCGTTCTGCTCAGCCTGCAGTCGGCGTTCCTCCTTCTCCTTCTTCTTCAGTGCCTCGATGGTGCGGTCGATGGCTGCGTTGCGTTCGCTCTCGCTCATCTTGGCGAGCGATTGCAGCGAGTCCTGCAGGTGTATGGCGTCGGTGTACGGCACGAGGTCGTCCAGAATCTTCGAGCGGTTAGACAGCTCTTCGTAGTCCTTGCGCTCCTTGTCGAGCATACCGATAGCCTGACCGTAGCAGCGCTGCGCGTCGTTGTAGCGCTCCTTGTCCCAGTAGATGTCGCCCAACTTCAGCAGCAGCACGCCCTTCTCTATGCCCGAGCGTGTAGCCTTAGCCGCTCCGCGCTCGTAGGCGATGATAGCCTGCGTGGAGTCGTTTTGCGCCAGATAGATGTTGCCGATGGCGTAGTATACCTGGTCGAGATAGTCCTTATTCTTGTCCGAGCGTGCCATGCGCTTCAGTCTGCCAATCATCTTCTTCGACTGACCGGCAGACATCACCTCCGTCATGGCGATGCGCGCGTTGAACTCCAGTTCGTACGGTGGGTTGAGCTTCACCACGTGCTTGAATGCCTTCGTAGCCTCCACGTTGTTGCCCAGTGCCGCTTGCATCTGTCCCATGAGGAACCACTCGCGTGCGCGCTGCTTGCGACGCATCTCGTGCTTGATGACGTTGCGCAGGTGGGGGATAGCTTTCTCGTATTCGCCCGTGTGCACGTAGTAGTCGGCGTAGGTGTAGTCCCACTCCTTGCGCGCCGACCAGTGTATCGAGTCGCGTTGCATGTTGCGTATCACGTCCTCGGCGTCGTAGAGCCAACCCTCCTCGATGTAGCACTTGGCGAGCCATGCTCTCGACTTGGCGTAGATGGCGGGCTGCGTCTGGTAGAGACGTCCCATGTAGTTGAACGTAGCCGCCGCCTCGTCGAACGCACCCTTGTAGAACTGCGAACGGCCCATGAGCATCCATGCCTTCCAGAGGAACGGGTTATACTCGCGACGTGAGAGCCACTCCAGGTCCTTCGCCGTCTTCTTGCGCTGCTTCGTCCACTGCGGTCGGCGCTTTATGCTGTGCAGCTTGATGGTCTTCTGACACTTCTCGATGGCGCGGTCGTAGTTCGACTTGCCTATCTCTCGGCTGCTCTTGTTGCTCACGGTGTAGAGCGGTATAATCTCGGTGAAGTTGTCTTTGTTGCCATCCTCTTTCTCCAGAGAGGCGTCGATATACGCTAATGAGCCGTTATAATAGGTGTTATAACGGGCCTTGAACGAATGCCACCAGCGTGTGCGAGCGGTGTTTTTCTGCGTAGAACATCCTGTCGCAACCACCAATACAGCTGCGAGAAGGATAGGGATAATATGTCTTGTCTTAAATAGTTTCACGTATAAATAACTCTGTTTGTGGCGTTTTATTGCCTTAGCCCTCCATAAGCATGAATGTTTCGTCCTTTATCTGGTCGGGCAGACTGATTCCGCGCAGCGTCAGACTGCGGCACCAGTCGGCAATCTCCTCGTGTCGCATGGTGTAGAGCACCTCGCTGAACTGTTCCACTTCCTCGTCGGTGTAGCTGTCTGACGGGCGTCCTTTGAACACGTCGAGCTCCTCGTCGTCATAGTAGACGATGTCCTTCGTGGCAGCCTCCATCATGCAGTCCTGCTCACACTTGTCGTTCGTGCCGTTGCATGTGGCGCAGGTCTCCACCACGGTTATCTTCTCTTCGCCGTCGTGCTTGCTCAGCTTGGCGATCAGCGCTGCGATTATGCCAAGCGCAATTATCGAAATCACTAATATTATCATATTCTTTTCAATGTTTTATTAGGTGTCCTCCCTACATCTGTGCGCATCCGTGTCATCTGTGGGAGGCTCTTCTCTGCAAGAGGTCCTGTGTGTTCCGTGCGTTCAGTGGGAATATCTGTCCTCCAACAGATTTCACAGATCTGCACAGAAGTTATGGTGCGCAGAATTTAACCACGGATTAAGCGGATTAAACGGATGGCAGTGTGCAAATCTCACCACCTCAACATCACACCATCTCAACACCTATCTCATCTCACCACATCACCATCTCACCACCACAACATCCTTTCACCATCTCAACACCCTTTCACTTCGAACCCAGCCTTCTGCAGGTCTGCCCAGAACTGCGGGTACGACTTCGTTACCACCTGCGGCTCGTTGATGCGCAGCCCCGGGAACATAATAGCAGCCGGCGCGAACGCCATCGCCATGCGGTGGTCGTCGTACGTGTCGATAGGCTCCAGCGTCGGCTCGCAGCGCGTGCCGTCCCAGATGAGTGTGTCGCCGTTCTCGTCGCGCAGCACGAAGCCCAGCTTGCGCAACTCGCGCTTCAGCGCCTCGATGCGGTCGGTCTCCTTGATGCGCAGCGTAGCCAGACCCGTGAAGCGGAACGGTATGTCGCGCAGTGCGCACGTCACCACCACCGGCTGTGCCAGGTCGGGCACACTGCTGAAGTCGTAGTCGAGGCGCGGTAGCATGCACGGGTGACTCTTTATGCTCACCGTCGGGAAGCGCTCGCCCTCTACCGTGCTGTACTTTGTCTTCACGCCCAGTAGCGAGAAGATATATTTCACGATGGAGTCGCCTTGACGCGACGCATCCATGAGGCCCTTGAAGCGCACCTCCGACTCGTCGTTCCCCCGCAGCGCCAGCATCTCGTACCAGTAAGCCGCCGCACTCCAGTCGCTCTCTATCGTGTACTCGTGTCGCTCGTACGGCTTCGCGTTCACCGTGATGGTGTCGGCGTCGCTCCAGTCGGCGTCCGCCCCGTACTCGCGCATCATCCACAGCGTGAGGTCGATGTACGGACGCGAGATGGCACCGTCGGTGATACGCAGCTGCAGTCCGTTCTTCAGCGTCGGCGCAATCATCAGCAGCGCCGAGATATACTGCGAACTGATGTTGCCCGCCACCTCTATGTATCCGCCCTCGAGCGTGCGCCCATTGATGCGCAGCGGCGGATAGCCCTCCTCGCCCAAGTATTCGATGTCGGCGCCCAGATAGCGCAGCGCGTTCACGAGGATGCCTATCGGACGCTGCTTCATGCGGTCGGTGCCCGTGATGACATGCTCGCCCGGCTGCGTGGCGAGGAACGCCGTGAGGAAGCGCATCGCCGTGCCTGCCCCCTTGATGTCAATCTCATACGGGCGTCGCTGCATCGCGTCGATAATCACCTCCGTGTCGTCGCACACCGAGAGGTTCTGCGGCAGTATGTCGCCGCACGACAGCGCATGAATGATAAGCGCGCGGTTGCTGATGCTCTTCGAAGCCGGCAGCGCGATAGTAGCGTTAATAGTCTGGGGTGCTGTTATTGTATATTGCATGATGCTGTTTGTTTTTCTTTCAATATTCAGAGTTCGTTTCTTCCAATGTTCAGAGTTCGTTTCTTTATATGCAAAGTTACGAAAACTATTCCAAACTATCGCTCAAAGCATTGAAAACAAAAACTATATTGTGTTATTTTTTTACAACGGATTTATCTGATTAATCGGATTCTCTCCGCACCCTGCAATCCGTTCAATCTGTTTAATCCGTGTTAAGTTCCTTCGCACCCTAACAATATATTTTTTCACAACGGATTTATCTGATTAATCGGATTCTCTCCGCACCCTACAATCCGTTCAATCCGTTTAATCCGCGTTAAGTTCCTTCGCACCCTAACCATCTGTGTCAATCCGTGCCATCTGTGGGAGAACATCAATTCCCACAGAACACACAGAACCCACAGACCTTCCTACTGAAATATCCTCCCACAGATGCCACAGATGTTCACAGATATAGGAGCCAACTTCCGTGTGTTCCGTGCATTCCGTGGGAGCCTCTTCTCATTTGATATTCGTGTTCGTTCAACCCACATCGAAATTCGCAGTAAAATTCTTTCCGCCAACCCCGTAACTTGCTCACGCCATATTGACCACCCGACTTCCGCGCAAATCCTCATTCTAGAGATTTCCGCTGCGCTTTCCGGGCCTTTTCGCCGCCTCGAACCAACCCCTTCCAAGCCGATTTTGTCCAAAATTTAGGTTTTTCCTCACTTTTTCCATGTTTTTCAGTAGTTTTTCGCTGTTTTTTGCCAACTTATCGTGAGCTTTTACCATGTAAAAGCATAGGTTTTACCCAGTAAAAGCATAGCTATTACCATGTAAAGTCTCACGATAAGTTTGCGAAGCGTGAAAAACGCCCCTTTTAAAACCCCTCAAAAATCCGTCCGCCCTCTTCCTTCTTCATTTTCCTCGCACTCCTGAGCGGTAAAATAGACCATTTTCGGGCTGTTGCAAATAGTATGCCACACACGCGAGTGAAAGTTTTACACAGCCAAGAGCCAACCGAGGAACATACGCAACAATGAACGACTATTAGCCGTAGCTGTCTTTATCTTTGTTTCGACAATAAACTCAGCCACCCGTTTGCGGTATTCGCTTTGTTGAAGCATATCCCAAAAGGCATGATCTAAATAAGCATATTCAATGTTGTTCTTTAGCCAAGCAATGGAAGGCGAAATCGTTTTCGTTTCTGAATGTGGCGTTAGGATACTTAAATTCCAGAAATCACTTGTCTGCATATGATAAAAAGGATAGCAGGGTAGGGTGTATTCACTCTGTTTTGCTATCTCTGCGTATTTCTTGAACACAGTCTCGTGTATCTCTGCCAGTTGCTCGTATTCGAATCGGTTTCGTTTGAAAACTCCATCCTCGATACCCTTTATAACAGCCAGCAGCAATACCGGCTTGGCTATCTTCTTTATGCCAGTTCGCTTGATGCTTCCAACAGCCATTTTCTTTATCTGTTTTGTGTATACATCATAGGCGATATCATAGTTGAAATATGGTTCGTTCATATAGCTTTAGGTTTGGTTATTATGCTTCAAAAGTACGAAAAAACAATGGAAATGGCAAATATGAAAAAGAAAAACTATGACTTAAACTTGTTGTTGTATCTCAGTAGATTGTTGCGATAGATACGCAAATTTGTAGAATGGCTCGGAAAAACAAATGACATTATATATTTATTATTCATTTCTTTTTAGTAATTTTGTAGTCAAAAAGAAAAAATAACCATTTAACTGACAAATCAATAACAAGGACTCCACCTCATCCTTGTTTATAACAAAATATTGCTAAGCACCGCATGATGCATAGTGATAAGCAATAGCATTATGACTAAAGTTCTTAGAGTATCACCAATATATAAGTGTATCGGATTATGTGACGCAGACCTTTTAGATAACGGAACGCGCCACCCAAATCTTGTGCTTATGAAAATTGCGGGTTTTCTCCTTGATAACCATATACTCTTTGAACTGATTCTTGATCCAAATGCCGATTTGAAACGTTATGATTATGTTTTCATGTCTTGCGTTTTCACATTCACAAAGTTACCAAAGTTTTATCTTGACGCAGAAGGTACACCAAACGAAAGCAAGTTTCATAAAGGAGGTACTGGCTTTTATGCAAACATATCCTCTATTTCAGAATATAGAAAGGAGCGAGAGAAAGATTTTACCAGTCTTGATAACAATGATTTCTTAAACGCTCTTGACAATCGTCGTGGAGGTATGAAGAAGAAAGGTATTGACATGGCACGTCAAATGCCTTACTATCACTTGTATGACGATTTCGTTGAAAGGCAAGTCAAAGCAGGGTTTAAGCGAGAGAAGTATAAGGACTATTTGCAATACTCTATTGGTTTCTTGACTCGTGGATGTGTGCGTCATTGTCCGTTCTGTGTAAACAAACTTGAAAACAAAGTTTGCAGATACTCAAAACTTGAGTGGTTTGTTGACAACGAAAGAGACGAACATGGAAGACTTGTTCGCCCGTATATATATCTTTGGGATGACAACTTTCTTGCATCAGAAAGAACAGTATGGGAACCGTTGCTTCAAGAGCTTATTGATACAAAACGTCCGTTCCAATTCAGACAAGGACTTGATGAGCGCATGTTGGCACAAAGTCCAGATGGTGAACTTATGGCTCAGATGCTTGCAAAATCAAAGTATCATGGAGACTTTATCTTTGCTTTCGACAATTGGAGAGACAGAGAACTGATAGAACGAGCCTTGAAGATATGGAAAAAGCATAACCCTAAAAAAGGAACCAAGTTCTATTTGTTCTGTGGATTCAAGTTGAAAGAACACAGCCATAAGAAGTTTTATCAAGACATTTGGGAACTTTTTCAACGCATTAGGGTGTTGATGTCATATGGATGTGTCGGATATGTAATGCGTCATGAAGATTACAAGAAATACGAAATCTCAAATCTATACATTCAGATAGCCCGTTGGTGCAATCAACAGCAATTCTATAAAAAGATGTCTTTTTGGGAGTTCTGTTATAGAAACCAATCTTATTGGGAAGAAAAGACAAAAGGAATTACAGACCGTCCTCAATTAAAACCATTTGAGGAGTTTGAAGAAGATCTGAACAACGGCTATTATGGCGATGGTGAAGGACAAATAAAAATGTGTCTAACCTTACGGACTGTAATTAGGACATTGAATAAGTTTCCTGAACACCGAGACGAGCTACTGGAAATGTTCAACTATAAAATGGAAAACCTAATAAATCCACAGTTGTGGCAAGAATAGAATATGGAAGATACTACTCTAGTAAAAACATTTAGACGACTAAGTCAAGGTTCTAAGCAATCCGTACAGAGCGGATTGAAACTTGACGATTTTGACAAGTATATGCATGTTGACCGCCCTATTGACAAAGCGGTCAGAAAAGCTATGGACGATATCCGTCAGGAAGGTGGCGGTATCTTGCTGCTTGTGGGTAGTGCTGGTGATGGCAAGTCACATATGATTTCTACTTTACAGAAGGATTATGTAGATTTTGATTTTAGAAATGATGCGTCTGAAAGTCCGTGGCCTTCAATAAAGTCTATAGATGCGCTAAAGATATTCCTTGCAAATTTCAAGGATGCCACATTACACTCCACATCTTCTAAGATGTTGGTAGCCATCAATATGGGCAAACTGAGTGCTTTTATTGATGATGTCGAAGTAAAGGAAGAATTTAAGGGAATAGTAGAGTGTGCAAAAACCCTATTCGATGAAGATAATCTTCATCATAAAGAATCGGAAAGAGTTAAAATAGTTTCTTTTGCCAACCATCAGATTTTTGAACTGTATCCAGAACAAAAAGACGAAGATTATCCTGTAGATTCTCTTTTCATTAGGACCGTTCTTAAGAAAATTACACATAAAGGAGATGACAATGTATTCTTTAACGCATTTAAGAAATCGACTCCTATAGGTAACGATTTTGATCCATGTTATGTCAATTATCAGTTCCTATGTATACCCGAAATTCAAGATGCAATAGTCAAGATAATCATAGAAGCAATAGTGCGCTTTAAACTGATATTGACGCCACGTGAACTGTTTGACTTCATCTATCGCATCGTTATGCCTAAGAACTATGCTACATTTAATCAAAGCAAAGATTTCTTCAAGTCGTTGCTGCCAAACATCATGTTCGCAGGCGGAGAAAACAAAATATTGAAATGCTTGTCAATGCTTGATCCGCTTAAGCATGGTAGCATTGAGCATAACGATTATCTCTCTGAATTGTTCACTTCCGTATCATTGCCAGACGAAGAATGTTTCAACAGCCTTAAACATAAGCTGGACGCACATTTCTTCAAACTCGTAGAAGAATACTATAATAACAACAGAAACAATGTTGAAGACCTTTCTAAACTTCTTTTCCGAATAAAGCATTTGATGGGGTATCACTCTGAATCGGAAGAGTATAGATCGTTCCTTAAGGTACTCTGTGGCTACTATATGAATGATGAGGATCGTCTATCTCCGCTATATGAAACCATACAATGTTGCATACCACACTTTTATGGTTCATATACAGATCGACCAAATATTGTGCCATTAGATATACAGGGAAGAGAATACAAGATGTTCGTTTGCTGCAACAATTTGAAACCAACACCGCAAGACTCGGTGCCTTTCGATCCAGACAATCGGAATAAGTTCGTGGTCGAGATAGATACTCTTTGGAGGATTAACACTCCGATTCCATTAAAAGTAGAATTTCAGCTTTACGAAAGTCTGTGCAGAATTAAACGTGGAAAACTGGCACAAAAGATAGACCGCAATCATAACCTATCCTTTAGTGAATTCATAAGTAATATAGTCAAGCAAACAGATTTTAAGGATAGAGTTGTAATTCTCACATCTGACAACCGACAATTAATACTATCACGAACCTTTGGTAAAAAAATAACGTTGCAATGAAAGGATTCTCAGATACAAATTTTCTAAAGGCTTATATCAAGCAAAAGGAAGACAAGAAAACCGGTTCGAAGAAGGATAAGTTTGAAGATAATTTTCAAACAAGAGAACAGAAGTTACTTCCGTTTACTCTTAATCCGACAACTGGTAATGTATATGATAGCACCTGCGGTCTGAATGGTGTCGCAGGTGAGTTCTATCGTATTAAGACCCAATCGGCTGTAGAGCCGATTTACACACCCCACGACACTGAAGAAACGCTACGCAAAGAATTGGCTAATAAATTTAAAATGCCGGCAGACGACATCAATAAATTTATTAAAGTCTTTAATGATGTTATGTTTGAAAATGAGACATTGAATGTCATTGATTTGTCATTTTTTGCCTTTGTACCGATGAGGTATTTTGGCAAGGCTTATGAAAAGGATAAAAGAGTAAAAAAATATAAGAGCGGACAGCCTAAAATTGCAGAATACTATGCGTCTATAGCTGAATATATGGATGTTGATTTTGTGCAACAGGAAAAAGATCTGTTCTCTGAGATTGTAAGCGAGTGCTTGCAGAAAGACTCGTTTGGTTGGCGTAGAGAACGAGATAAATATTTTGTACTTCCATTCATTAAACAGCAGTTCGCAGAGGATATCAAATGGCTGTTGAAACAAAACAGCAATGTTGTAGTCAAGTATTTTCCGTTGATGCTTTATTTCTATACATCATACTCGATTATGCAGACATTGATGTTTATGAATAAGAACAACTGGCAACGTACAACAAGCGAACCTTGCCCTATAGCTTTCATGCTTTCATCTGAAAGGGCGTCAGAAGGACAACCTGCCGTAAAAAAAGGATGGGCTGCACCTGACCATTTCCCAGAAACATTCTTGAACAAGATGTCTTCGTATGCTCAGGCTCTTGATATCTTGAATTCGATGTTTGAGGAAGAAAAAGAGTTGATGACTTTCCATGAAATACTTGAACGTTTCAAAGAAATGGATTTTGATGCAGATGCAAAAAGAGCATGTGAAAATGTTCTTGAACTTTATCAGACACTGAAGCGTGAGCTTTTAAAAGATCGTGGTACAGAAACTGAAGTGCGTAAAGATCCTATTTCAACGGAAGTGAATGGATATCAAGAATTTGTTGACAAGCTGCTTCTGTTATGCAAAGATCTGCAATCTAAAGACTATCCACGTATGAAGGGAGCACTGTATTCATTGGTAAATATAAAGCTGTTTGAAAAACGAAGAGAGCATAGCGTACTTGTGCTTGATGAAGACATGCTACTATTACTTGTTGCTATGATGGCAAAAGACGATAGAATTCGGGTGGAAGATCTCTATAAGAGATTCCATGAATACGGAATAGACTTCTCTTTCCAAACAAAGAATGCTATAAGTGATTATTTAATGAAGTTAAACCTATTAGAACGCAAAAGCGATTCGGGGGAGGCACAATATGTACGAATTGTTTTATAATTTTCTTATCGAAGAGTTGCTGGTTCGCTATTTAAACAAATATAGTATTGAACCTGGCGATAAGTTTTATATTGTAATGGAAGATGCGGACTTGCGTAAGGGTTTCTATGAAGCCCTTTGTAAATCTGATTATACAAAGAACGTTGAGATCTGTTTCCCTGGTTATGAGAAATATGGTGTAGGAGCGTCTGTGTATGAAACTGTAGCATTTTCTTGCGCCAATAATGAAACTTCTATAATTGTGAGCGGTTGCGACAATGCAGATGATGGCTTTCAGACCATGATTCGAAATAATGTTGGTCTCAGCGAGGGACCTCTCAGTAAAATGGCTGCGCTCTTCATACTTCCTGGCAATAATGCCATAGAAACATTGTTGAGTGCAGGACGCAATATGCTTGAAAAGCCATATCCTTTGTGTCAAGAGGCTATTACAAAGGCCATAAATGATAAAATAAATAAAACAATCAATGCGATTGAAAAAGAGTATCTTCTCAATTTTGTGGAACGTATTCAGTTTCAGGACGATTACACTTCTATCTTTGATTTCGCACCCGTGTTGTCGGTTCTCCAAAAGAAAAGTTTGAAGGATAGTTTTGTCGAACTTAACGCTTTTGAAGATTCGGAAATATATAATAGCATGTTTGCTGCAACCAGCATTAACATCAAAGAGCGAGTTAAAGATAATACCAATGCATTTAGCATCATCAGTGAAATGATGAGTGAGGCGTATGAGCAAGATCAGTACAAGCGGCTTACAACTTACATCGATCCAAGCCTTGCCCGCAAAATCACAAGTGGAAAAAAGGATTGGAGAAAACTTGACTACAAGGAAATACATAAGAGCCATGAACTCATTGTGGGCAATCCGACTATAACACGTCCACAATTTAAGGTTGATGGTGATGCAGAGTTAGTTGTTAATACAACAGGACCCAAAAGTGAAAGAACCTCGAAGAACTTCGTGTTGGTGTGTGACTCGTCATTGTCTTCAACAACGCTTAAAGCGTGTTTCAATAAAGATTTGAAGGATTATACTCATAGCAAAGTTACAAAAGTATCTGGTTGTAATCTCTGTTTTACATTAGATCAAGATTTTTCAAAAGACAAGATTGGAGATGACAAAAACTATCATGAAATTATCGTTCTTCGTCTTCAGTCAAAGAATGTGTTTAAGGAAATAGCACATTGTTTTAGAATAAAGAAAGGCGATATTGTAATTGATGTACCCGACTCAATGGACTCTGTTACCATTGGTTGCGGTACAAACTTCGTGTCGTATGATGGTGTATCACCAATAGAACTTGATGACACTACCGCATTTCATATCACATTTGATCCAAACTCTACTGAAGAGCCTACGTTCCCATTCAAATTTGGTGATACTATAATAAATTTGCGCTTTAAATACAAAGGAGACAAAACACCAACATTGCCACCTACCTCTATTACTACCTCTATTTGGGGCGAGGAAGGAAGTTATACTCATAATGGTGAAGAAGGTGATATTTTAGGAGCAATAACAGGACCTAATGGTCCCGTTTACATTCATGACCGATTCCGAAAATTGGCTAATTTGGAAAAACGCATGATTGATACTGGTGCATATTCGCTCTATATTGAGCGGAACGAGTTTAGCGAAGAATATGAAATTAAGACGAATACAATTTCTGTTCCGTCAGCTATAGCTTCTGCTCTTTCCGATGTGTTTGCATACTTTAAGGAGATGGATACTGTACCATCGTTCATGCGTCCAGATGATAAGTTGTGCAAGTTGTATCAAAAGTACATTGATACTGTACATGCAGAAATGCTTAAAATACCAACGGATGAAAGTCTGAACAGCACTGATGCTATAAACATTGCAAAGTTGGGAGTCGTGGAAAAAGAAGATGGAACCATTATGCTTTCTCCATTTCATCCTTTGATGGTGGCATATGCGTTGCAGATGGTAAAGTCGGTAGACTCAAATGAGTTCAACAAGAAGGTGATGGATGAACTTTCACCTCTATACCTTATGCCATATATTTACTATGGCAATGGGGCGTTGAAAGCTATTAGTAGCACAGAAACCGAGGATATTCTAACTTGGGTTAAATACGATAAAGTAGATGATACACAGCATGTGTATGGTTCTAAAGCTACTTCAAAACTGATTAATGAAAAGATTCAGAATTTTCTTGACAATTTCAAATACTATTTCCCTGATGCAGATTGCCCAATTCGAATTAGTGCTATAGGTTTGTCACAATCGGTCGACCTTGTTCGTGGTGTCGTAAACTTTATTAATACCAGCCGTAAAAAGGGAAAAGTGCAGCGTATTGAAATCCATGAATATGTTGAAGATATATTGTCTGATACGTTCTTTGAAAAGTTGAACCGTCAGTCTTCACGTGACAATATCTTAGAATTGTTTGAGGCGAATAATTTTGGTGTTAAAGATAATGATTTGAACGAGGTTATACGCTTGCTCACAAGCAGAGTAAGCTACTACAAGCATACCTTTAAGGAGCGTAAGATGGACGAATATAGCCATGTCACGTTCTATAAAATTGATTCTGGTACGAACTATTCACCATTACCTGCAAATCAGCTCAGAACGGAAACTGCGCTTGATGGTCTTATCTCAATTCCTTCAACAAGTTTCAGTGGCAAAAACTATCTGATGGGATTTGGTACAAGAGGTTTGAAGGATAATAATAGCCCAATCTACATGATGGCTAAAGATATGAATAGCCTTTATGCAGGAATGGCTAATGACGGATTAGCGACATACTGTACGGATCAATGTACTGCTAAAAGATTCAGTTTCAAGGATAGTGATATCTTGCAGTCTGTTTATGATAACTCTACATGGATTACTTTCGTTTATCCAGAAGTAGATATAGACTTCTTCTACAAACAGAAGAATATCTATGTAGTACACTATGTTGAGCAACATTCTATTTCTGCCCGTTTGGAGAGTATAACTGTGACACAGCATGTTGATCAATATAACAATATGCTCTTCAACTCGCTTCAGACATTTAAGTCTATTATCGGAACAAGCGAAGACTTTAGCCGTAAAATGATAAACTATTTCAACTGTCTTAATGGCAAATGGCTTTTGGATATAGTGAATAAACCAGAACTTATCATACGAGAAAAGATGAGTTTGGTTGCTACATGCTTTGTTATGCAACACTTTTTGAAACGAACGGATAATATCATATGGGCACCAATCGCTCTTGATGAAATAGTACGTGCAACGGGAGCAATAGGAATGTCGCAAGATGGATTGTTCTCTAAAAAGGACTTAGGACTTGAAGGTCCTCTTTCTGATGATATTCTTATGATGGGAGTACGTCGTAACGTAAATGATGAAATTGAAGTGTTCTTCTATCCGGTTGAAGTGAAGGTTCTTGCAGATGATTCGGTAGGCAAAGGCGAGATTCAGGTCGCTAATTTCTACAATAAGGCATTAAAAGAAGTATTGTTCAAGGGCGATTCGTTTACAAGGAAGGTTTATAGAGCGTTGTTAGCTTCTCAATTCTTGTCTAATTCAGAGAAGATGCGTGCAAACGAACTTATGTCTTTAACTGACTACGAGATGATTAATGAATCTCGTTATGAGTTGCTAAACGTTAAGTTTAAAATATCAGAAGAATTGCCTGAAGATTTAGGTAAGGCTGCACTTGTTGTTTACTCTGACGCTACGCCAAAATCATTAAGTACAGAGTGGATCAATGATGTGCCGGTATGCCATATCCGAATGATGGAATCAGATTGTTATCGTATTGTTGCAAACCCAGATAGTCACCTTCTTCAATTTGTTGAAGAGTCTGCCATTTCGTTTGCGCCTCAGTCTACGACAATGACTTCTTCTGCAACCACTTCACAAACAAATGCTACTTCTGAACAAAATGCTCTTTCTCAAACAAAGACTTTGCTTGATTCAGAAGCCAGTGATGAAAGTGAGCAGGAAGAAAATACGAGTGCATTTATTCCATTAAGCAGTAGCGCAAGCATCAAATTGAATGAATCTATGGCTATGGTTGCAGATGATGTTCACCAAAGTGTTAAAATTAGAATTGGTAGAGACAGAAAAGGTTCTCCAATTTTCTTTGAAGCTAACAACACTACAAAGATATCTCATCCGAATATGGGTGTAGTTGGAGGAATGGGATTTGGTAAAACCCAATTTGCTTTGTCGCTCATTGCCCAGTTTGCCAAAGAAAGTGTACATAATGTTGATAAACGACCAATCGGTATGCTGATTTTCGACTACAAAGGCGATGACTATTCAAGCGATGATTTTCTGAAGAAAGTGGATGGCAAGTGTTATAGTTTTAACTTCCCGTTCAATCCATTGAAACTTATTGCAACGGATAAAACAAAGTTCATGAATCTGCCCGCTGTAACGGCTGACCGAATCAGTGATTCGTTTGCGAAAGCTTATGGTTTAGGACAAGTGCAACAGAGCACAATCAAACAGGTTATCTTGGAAACATACAAAGATTTTGGTATCACTAATGACCCTGCAACATGGAATAAACCGCAACCTACAATGAATAATGTGGTTGACAAATATTTCGAGCAGTATGATGCTAAAGATAAAACCTATGCATTGTTTGATAAGCTAAGAGATTATATGATCTTCACTTCTGATAATAGTGAATGTGTTTCGTTGTTTGAATGGCTTGATGGTGTAAAGGTTATCGATTTGACTCCCTATCCTGGTGACACAAAGAAGGTTATTGTTTCGCTGATACTTGATCTTTTCTATGAAGAAATGAGATTGTTAGGTGCAAGCAAACTTGATGGTGACTTCAGAGAATTGCGTGCTATGATTCTTGTGGATGAAGCGCATCAGTTCCTTAATAAGGATTTCAATTCGTTCCGTAACATAATCAGTGAAGGTCGAATGTTTGGTGTCGGTATGGTGCTCTCAACCCAAAATCTCTCCGATTTCAAGTCTTCTAAGCAAGAATATTCGCAGTTTATTTTAAGTTGGGTGATCCTCCATCTTAACAATATAACAAAAGCAGAAGTGGCAAGCATCTTTGGCTCTAATGACCCCAATTGTCAGGCATATGTAGATATTGTAAGTAAAGCTGAGAAATTTCATGGCATCTGCAAGATTGGTAATGAAGTAAAAACAATCCGTACATTGCCATACTATGAGCTAGTAAAGGAAGACAAGCGCTTCGTTACAAGTGATAAATGACATTATATAAAGCTTTCAAACTAATGAATACCGTGAAATCAAAACCGATTTTTAAACTCTAACAATACAATCCCCTCCGCGCAGCCCACATGCTACACGGAGGTTTTTTATAATCCTTTTATGTATCTATGTTTGAACATCTCGCCGCAGTCAATCTCCGCCGTCAGAAACAAAATGGAGGACATTGTTCGGTCGAAATCTTGCTTTTGGGTGGAAAATATATTAACTTTGCATGCGTATCATTAATAACGAGTGCTTGCTTGAATAAGGTGGGCACTGTAAACAAACGATGTTATGGCATACTCCAAAATTAAAGAAATAGAAATTCATCACTACTCATTCACCGAGTATCTTCGGAGACGGATGGGGTGATAAGATTATCTACATGGAGGATGTGACAACCCCGGTTAAGTAAAGGATATAGTTGAGGTTGCAGACCTTCTAAGGAAGGATAATATTGATTGGCAACAAGATAATGAAATAGAAAAAAGAATATGACGAAGAAGGAATCTCTTCAACTGTTTGAAGAAAAGAAGGTGCGCACTGTATGGGACGATAAAGAGGAGAAGTGGTATTTCTCCATTGTGGATGTGTGCGGTGTGCTGACTGATAGCAAAGATGCCAATGCTTATTGGAGAAAGCTGAAGCAGAGACTCAAAAAAGAAG
>ERZ859732.341-NODE-341-length-19522-cov-2.773617_pt1 | contig 19522 bp, 19 predicted proteins | sample MGYA00510123_ERZ859732 | MGnify/ENA primary metagenome ERZ859732 (study PRJEB30046, sample SAMN00715133) | human gut metagenome | study: EMG produced TPA metagenomics assembly of the A metagenome-wide association study of gut microbiota in type 2...
TACGGGGGGCCCAAAAAAAAAACCCCGCCGTTTCAAATGGGCGTGTCAAATTGTCTGCTCTACGACGGCTTTTTTTCTTTTGCCGTCGTCCGGCAGAGTATTATTCAATATTTAATTCAATGTTTCCAGTGAAATTCTCACATTCAATGCCAATATAATTTCCACCATCAGGAAGTGTAATTGTGTCACTATAAGTTCCGGTTGCTTCAATCAACGTGACTGCTTCATCAGATCCAGAAATCCAAAATACTTTTGCAGTACCTTCCGTAATCTCCAAGGTGCAATCAATGGACAGCTCCTTACCGGCTTCTCTCTTTATGGAAGTTCCTCCGAACAAATACTCTGTACCTGAAAAGTTCGCATAATCAGCCGTATAAGTCCCTGTATAATCATCAATTCCTTTTTCTTTTTCCCCTTGCAGTGACGATTTCCCTGTCAGTTCTATGGAGCCCGCAGATTGAACAATGTTATTGTAATGATTGAGAATTTCATCTTTTGAACAGCCAGCAAGCATAAAACTTCCCACAAGGACGAATGTTAATGCTAAAACTATTTTCTTCATAAAATCATCACCAGCCTTTCTTTGGAGCTACCTTTTTGGCCTTTTTCTTTGTTTGGGTTGCTTCTCGTTCTTTCATGCACAAAATCAAGATGGCAGAAATAACGACAGCAAGCGCAAGACTGCAAGAACAGGTTCCGATATTCCAGTTGACTGCGGTATCATAGCTACGGTAGCCTACCATTCCAAGACTTGCGGTAATCGGATAAAGGTTTGCTAATGTCATATTTCCTGCGGCAAACATCCCTCCATATCCATAGACAAAAGCAATGATTACACCGACTAAAAAGCTGCCTGCCCTCCGACAAGTAAGAGCGATAATCGGCAGAACCGCAAGATATAAAAAGAAATTAACCGCAGTAATCTGCAAGGCTGCTTTTAGAGCTAAGGAAATCTCAAAGCCGGGAAATCCCACAATCATTTCTGCTATGATTGTAAACAGACTGCATATCAGCCCGAAAATAATAGACAATACGCCGCACACAATCAATTTTCCGGTCAACAGTTTCTTAAAAGAGATCGGCACAGTCAGAATATTTTTCAATGTGTCATCCGTCTGCTCACGAGAAATCATATATCCAGCAATTAGGCTGATACACATCGGAAAAATCATGGACATATTGTTTTTGATGACCTGTTCTGTAAGATAGGCAAAATCCCAAACGGAACCATCATTCGCCATAGAGGTAAACAAGGTCAGCAGGACGGATAGGAGCATGAGTGCAACGCCCGCCCAAAGGATATGATACCTTTTCAATTTATAAAATTCTGTTTTTACAATGCGAACCATGTTTATTCCCCCCTCTGCTTATATAATCTGTCAATCAGTAAGAACGAAACCAATGCCATGATCCCAAGAATGAATACAACTTGAAATGTTGAGGGAATTAGCCCTGTCATTTGCTCCAAGTCCATTTTTATTCCATGAGCCGCCATATCTCCCGCACTCCAAAATGTAGTCAGTGGCGTGGGCAGAAGCCATAACATAGTTTTAGGCAGTGTGTCAAACAATGCCGTAGCACTCATGTTCAGAACGCTGTAAAAGACACACAACAAAATGGAAAAAACATAGGTCTTACTGAAAAAGACAACAAGGACAATCAACGGGAGTGTTCCTGCCGTAATGAAGATCCCCGTTTCAACCGCCAAAAACAGCTTATAACCAATTCCATAAACTTCTAATGTTCCAATTCCGCAAAGAATTGTTGCAATGGTAGAAGCCACGCAAAAAACAATTCCAAAGATAAAAAGGACAATAATCTTTGCAAGTACCATTTGCGTGCTGGTTACGGGAATTGTACGCAGATTTTTGAATGTATCGTTGTCGCGTTCCATAAAAAACAGAATAGCGGCAATCACTCCGATAATGCAGGGCAGTAAAAACTGGATACCATATCCCAACACCATGTTAAATAGTCCATCGAAAGCATCTGCCCGATCCGTATATCGCTCCATCATAGAGGGCGTTGTCATCAGATAAGTCAGCGGGATTGGAAACAGGAACGCAGCCAAAATAATCAGCGGAATAAATTTCTTCCGTTTCAATTTCAAAAATTCGCATTTGATTAGTTTAAGCAATTCCTTCGCCCCCTGTCACACGCTTGAAGTAATCTTCAAGACTTTCTTCACAGGTATGTGCTTCTGATACCTCCAATCCGTTTTCTACAAAAGCAGTTACAATTTTCCCCACGGGTAGCTCCATATTGTGTAGACGCAGATTGTGGTCGTCTTGTATGGAAAAATGGGTTTCATGGAAATTGCGTTCCAAAATTCTTGCCGCCTGTGCAGTATCAGAGAGCGTAAAACGGATATGCTTACTGCTTTTTTGCTCCAGCTCAGCAAGGCTTTCTTCTTCCAGCAATGCGCCGTGGTCGATAATTCCAATATCGTCAGCCAGCAAGGAAATCTCCGAAAGAATGTGACTGGAAATCAAAATAGTTTTTCCTCTTGCGTCGCAAAGCTCCCGAATAAAGGAGCGTACTTCTGCAATACCGATGGGATCGAGGCCGTTGATCGGCTCATCCAAAATCAAAAGCTCCGGATCGTGCATAACGGCAAGGGCGATGGCAAGCCGCTGCTTCATACCAAGAGAATACTGTGAAAAGAGCTTTTTACTTTCAATCCATCGGTAATCTTATGGATGAGGTCCAAGGAAATGGTGCCTCTGAGCTGTGCCATGTAAAGGGCCAGCATGAGGAGTGCCACCAGCTGGGTGGTATAGGCTTTGGTAGAAGCTACGGCGATTTCCGGCCCTGCCAGAGTATAGACGACATGGTCTGCTTCCCGGGCAATGGAGGAGCCGATGGAGTTGGTCACTGCCAGACTTTTGGCGCCGTGTTTCTTTGCTTCTTTCAGTGCTTCCAGGGTATCGATGGTTTCGCCGGACTGGCTCACTACGATGCAGAGGGTGCGATTGGTGGTAAGGGGTTTGCTGTAGCGGTATTCCGACGCGATTTCTACGGAAACCGGAATCTTTACGAACCGTTCAATGTAGTGCTTGGCCACCAGACCTGCATGGTAGGCGGTGCCGCAGGCAGTAATAAGAATATTGTCAATATTCTCAAAGCATTCCTTTGTCCAGCCCAGATCAGGGAATGTGACGGAGCCGTCTTTGTTCAGATGGATCTGCACCGTATCGCGGACCGCTTTGGGCTGTTCGAAGATTTCCTTCAGCATGAAATGGGGATAACCGCCCTTTTCTGCTGCTTCGGCAGACCAGGTCACTTTCTGGATTTCTTTCTGCACCGGTTTTCCATCTCTGCCAAGAATGGAGACCTGGTCAGCTTTCACTACCGCCACTTCTTCATCATCCAGAATGTAGATGTCCCTGGTATGGTTAATCACAGCAGGAATATCGGAGGCAATGAAGTTTTCTCCTTTGCCCAGACCGATGATGAGAGGGTTGTTCTTCTTGGTACAGATAATGGTATCAGGATAGGAGCTGTCCATAATCACAAGGCTGTAGGAGCCTTCGATGATGGAAAGCATTTTGCGGACTGTGGAAAGGAAATTGCCATCGTCCAGTTCTTCCAAAAGATGAGCTACCACTTCCGTGTCCGTTTCAGACTTGAAAACGTGGCCTTTTTCCATAAGGTCCTTTTTCAGAGTCAGATAGTTTTCAATAATACCATTATGAACCACCACAAAATGGTTATGGCAGTCTCCATGAGGATGGGCATTTCTGTCGGAAGGCTTGCCGTGAGTAGCCCAGCGGGTATGTCCGATGCCGATATGGCCCTGGAGAGGATGCTTTTTCAGCTCGTTTTCCAGATTCACCAGGCGGCCCTGCTTTTTCTCAATGTTGATTTTTCCATTTTCATAAACTGCAATGCCTGCAGAATCATATCCTCTGTATTCCAGGCGGCGGAGTCCGTCAATCAGAAAATTCGTGGCATTTCCACTGCCTACATAACCTACAATACCGCACATAAATGGTATTCCTCCTTATATTCATACTGATTCAAGATTTTCATTTGTATAGGGAAACTGCGTGTATCCAATCCAAGTTATACATACGTTTCATATTATATCACAAACCGTATCTTTTTGAAATTGAACAGGCAGAGGCGCCGGGATATGATTTCCGGCGCCTCTGCCAACTATTTGATTCTATTTTACATCTGGGTGATCATAGATTCAAGACTCTGCATATCCTGCATATTGGCAATCCCTTCCACCGCCGCAGCCACACCGAGGGCCATGAGGGCGATGAAGAAAATCACAATGAGGATATAAGGGGTCAAAGCAATGAGAAAAGATTTTCCCGGGCGGAACCGATAATTCTGTCCAATGGCCGTCACATCCAGGTAGAAAGACCAGATCCAGATAGCAAAGCTTCCTATGCTGGGCAGAGCACCCACCCCCGCTTCGGCCAGAAAGGTAAAGAAAACAGAAAAGGCCATGGGCAGAGAAGCCGCCATGAATCCTGCCGTAATGCCTCTGGCGGTACCCATGCCGCCCCAGAAGCCGGAAATATAGTCGATGACAGCGCTGTGCACCAGGAGGGCTGCCCCCATGAAGAGGACCATGAGAAGGAACTGCATCACCAGCCCCGGCCCCTGCTGAAACAGGGAGAGGGACATGAGAAGCACCACAAATATCCAGATGAAAAATCCTTCTTTCAGTTTTTCTTCATTGGTGATTTCCATCAGGGCCTGCCGGGGTGAAATGATGAGGGCCATAGCCAGATCAAGTAACTGATTCATACAATCCTCCTTACTTCATAGACGGCACAGAAGAGCCTGCCACAGACTCTTTGAAGGAATCGGCCAGCGCCTTTCCAAAGATACCGGACAGATTTCTGGCCTCGCCGGAAAGGATGCCCTTCAGGGAAACACCGCTGCCATAACTTTTCACCGGAATATTTTCACTCTGGATGCCGCCGCTGGAAGCTGCATAGCTCAAAGCGTCGTAATAATTGCCCATGGCGTCCACCAGTCCCAGGTCCTGGGCCTGTTTTCCGGTGAGAATCCGGCCATCTGCAATGGAGCGTACCTTATTTTCATCCATTTTGCGTCCGTCTGCTACGGTCTGTACAAACTGGTTGTAAATATCATCCACCATGGTCTGCACCATTTCTTTTTCCTCCCCCGTCATGGGGCGGTACATGGAAAGGATATCCTTATGGGCGCCGCTCTTAATCTTTTCATTTTTAATGCCAAGCTTGTCCATCAGGTCTTCCACATTGGTGTAATCCATGTACACACCGATGCTTCCCGTAATCGTGGCAGGAGATGCAAAGATGTAATTGCCCTTGCTGGCCAGCCAGTAGCCGGCAGAAGCACACATATCTCCCATGGAAATAATAATGGGCTTGCCGCTGCTCCTGATCTTATCCATTTCCTCTGCAATTTCCTGGGTAGCTCCCGTGGAACCGCCGGGGCTGTTGATGCGCACCAGGATGGCCTTGGCCTGGGGATCCTTCCGGGCCGTCTGGAACTCTTTCATAATCTGCTCACTGGTCACACCGCTGCTGCCGGAGAGAATCGAATCAGTGTCAGGGCCGCCGTAAATGGGACCATCGATACGAATCACCGCCACATAGCCCTGCTTGGAGCTTTCCACGCCGCTGTCCTTCCAGAAATCGGAAGTTCCTGCCGCAATGGCTGCAATCAGCAGAATCACAATGCAGAGCAGCATATATTTTCTTTTTGCTTCTATATTCATAACCTGCCTCCTCTTCAGGAAATAATGATTTCATCCATGTCAAAATCAGCTTACAGAAATTATAGCACACCCGGAGGGAGCCCGTCTTTCATAAATCTCAGGAGATGGAGAATCTTTTTCCTCCAATAGAACTCTTGCATTCAGGCGACGATTCATGTATAATAAGTCATACATGGCCGGTTAGTCAAACGGTTAAGACGCTGCGTTCTCAGCGCAGAGAGTATGGGTTCGAATCCCATACCGGTCACCATGGAAAAAAGAGTACTTACAGGTACTCTTTTTTTGTGCCATGTTTTCCCTTTTCTCCCTGAGCTGCTGATTCTTCTCGTCAGAAGATATACTGCACCAGAAACATATAAAAGAGTGTGCCCCCTGCCATGGAAAGGAGCATCTGCCGCCTCCAAAGATGCAATAGAGCCGTGAGCCCCATGCCCAGAGCTTCCGGAATACCGTGGCTCCGGAGAGGATGGAAACATCCTTCAGGCAGTACACCACCAGCAGGGCAAAAACGGCGGAAGGAAGTGCTTTCCCCAGATATTTCACATAGCCGGGAAGACGGCTTCCCGGTTTGAAAATCAGAAAAGGAAGAAACCTTGTAGTCATGGTTCCCAGAATGCAGAGGGCTATGGTAGCTATCTGCTGCCACAAAGGCATGGACGTCATAAAAATCCACCCGCTTTCTCTATGGGCTTTCTAAGCAGGGTAAGCACCAGAAGCATACCTGCCATGGCAGGTATAATGAAGGCATCCTTTCCGAAGAAAAGAAGGGAGAGTATCGAAGCGGCAAGGCCGATGAGGGCCGTGTAATGCTTCCCTTCCTTCAGCCACTGCTCCAGAAATACCACAAGGAACATGGTAGTCATCACAAAGGAAAGGCCTTTCGTATCAAAAGAAACAAGGGATCCCAGCAGGCCGCCGATCATGGCGCCGGAAACCCAGTAGGTATAATCCAGGAAAGACACCCAGAAATAGTACCAGCCCCTGTCCACATCGTAAGGAATGGTGGCGGAGTAGTTCAGTGCAAAAGTTTCGTCACACATCCAGAAAATCAGGAAAGGTTTCTTCCATCCCGTTCCCCTGTACTTTTCCAGCACGGCCAGCCCATAAAACAGATGCCGGGCCTGTACCGTCAGTGCCACCACCAGCGTCTGCCAGGGCGCAAAGGAAGAAAGCAGCATGGATACCGTCACAAATTCCAGAGAACCGCCAAATATGAACATGGCCATAAGGGTAGGATATATAAAAGAAAAGCCCAGGGTATACATATAAAAGCCATAGGCAAAGGCAATAAACCAGAACCCTGCAAATATGGGAATGGTGCAGGGAAAAGCCTCATGCAGTGCTTTCCATACCGGAGACGAAGAGGAATTCATAGGCCCTCCTTAGAAAAACAATAAAGGATACCTGTCCTGCTTTACAGGTATCCTTTATTGTATGGGAAAGAAAAAGAGAATGCAAGAGGCAGGGCGCCCTTTGGGTGCGAGAGCAGGCACCTCCTTCGCAGCATTCTCTCTCCTTTTAAAGGAAGAAGACCACCCCTTTAATCCGGTATCCCGGTGCCTCTGACCGCACCTTAAAAGTGGCGTCCTTCTGTCAAAGACGCCACTTTTAATGATTATATATTATTTATCATCCCCTACCCCAGGCGGATCGTGTCATGGGTGGTGAGGTCCGGCGGGAGGAAAGGCGAGAGGCCGTGAACCGTCCGGCTGCCGGCGGCTTCGGTGAAGGCTTCGAAAATAGCCATATCCAAGCCGTCGTAGGTATAGGAGTATTCCGGATGCCACTGTACAGCCCAGAGGAATTTCTTAGCCGGTGCATAGGCCGCTTCCACCAGACCGTCTTCCGATACGGCCATGGGCTTCAGGGATTCCGCCAGCTTCTTCACTGCCTGATGGTGAAGAGAATTCACGCCCAGGAAGTTCACCCCCAGTCTTTCATAGAGAGGGCTTCCGGTGAGGATGCTGTTGAAATGAGCCACCCAGTCATAGGCAAAGTCCATGACATGGTTCGGAGCATGAAGGGTGGGACATTCAGCAGCAATGTCCTGATACAGGCTGCCGCCCAAGAGAGCATTCATCAGTTCCAGGCCCCGGCAGATACCAAGAGCCGGCACATCATGATCCCAGCAGTAATGGAACACCATAGTTTCCAGCTCATCCCGTGCCGGGCACACCGGCCCGCAGACCGGCCGTTTCTCTTCGCCATAGAGGGAAGGCGATATATCCTGTCCGCCGGTAAAGAGGAACCCGTCAAAGTCCTCTGCCATATCTCCAAATTCCTCTTCTGTCAGATGAAGAGGAAGAATGACGGGAATTCCACCGGCTTCTTTAATGGAATCCATGTATCCCGGCAGCATCCAGATACTTTCCTTTTCTTCGTCCCACAGCGGCATAACCCCGATCTTTGGCTTTCGCATCATCAACACCTCCTGTTTGACAGGAAATCTTCCTGTCTACTATATAAAATAATAATCCATTCAATCCCCCATAAACAAAAAGATGCTGCCACGGGGCAGCATCTTCGCCGAAAGCAAAAAGGCACTGATTTCTATCAGCGCCTTTGCCTTTCTGAAATTCTATGTCCATAGTATAGCGGAAACTGTATTAAAAGGCAAGGAGACTGCTTAAGAAGAATTTTATAACCATTTCAAGAAAAATAAAGGTGCCTGGCCATGGAAGAAATCCCATAAACCGCCATGCACACAAAATCTGATGAAGGCCCTATAAATGAATCGCTGCTTCTTTACCCTTTACAGGCCGTGCGAAGAGAAGGAGCAGTGCGATTTCCAAAGCTCCTACCAGGCAAAGGCCCAGGGAAGTCCCCATCCCTTCAATAATGGCGCTCACCAGCAGGGAGCCAAAGGGCGCACTTCCCAGGAATACGAAGGTATAGAGTCCCATAATGCGGCCCAGGAATTCCTTGGGCGATGCCATCTGGATCACCGTATTGCAGTTCACAATGAAGGCGATGACGAAAAAGCCCAGAAGTCCGAAAAGAATCAGGGCCGGGATGAAATAGGGCACAAAGCTCACTGCCATGAGGAGCAGGCCGCAGAGGATGGCGGATCCGAAAATCATACCATGGGAAAGATGATTCCGGGACGCCCCTGCCAGAAGACCGCTGACCATGGAACCGGCACCGGCCGCGAAAAGAATGGAGCCGAAGCCGTCAATACCGGCATGAAGCACCCGGTCTGCAAAAAGAGGACCATAGGTGCCCATGTTCAGTATAAGCCCGCTCACAATGCCGGCGGCAATAAGGTTCTTATAGATGAGAGGATTGTTTTTTGCCTGCATCAGACCTTCCCTGATTTCATGGAGAGGATGCCGTTCTTCCACTCTGGTCATGACGGAATTCACATCCATGCGGCTGTAGGCAATAATAATGGGTATCAGGGACAGGGCATTCATGAAGAAAATGGTACTGTAGGAAAGATATTTCAAGAGGAACGCCGCCAGAAGAGGACCCGCCATACGGGTAATGTTGAAATTGGCAGAGTTCAGGCTGATGGCGCTGTGAAGAGCCTTCTTCCCTACCAGCTCCGGCATGAAGGCCATGCGGGCAGGCATGTCAAAGCTGTCAATGGTGCCGATGAAGAAAGCAAAGAACAGTATCCAGCCATAGGTTTCATGGCCGGTCCACAAAAGAAGACCCAGAAGGGATGCCTGAAGAAGGTAGAAAAGCTGGGTTCCCAGAAGGATTTTCCGTTTATTGTGCTTATCAATCCAAAGCCCTGTAAAAAGGGTGAAAAAAAGGCTGGGTGCAAACTGGCAGGCAGCCAGCAGCCCCAGCAGAAACGCAGAGTCTGTCATGGTATATACCAGCCACTGCTGGGCAGTGAGCTGAAGCCAGAATCCAATCAGCGCAATCCACTGGGTCATCCAGAATATTCGATAATTTCTGACCTGCAGTGCAGGAAATAGAGAAAGAAGGTGCATAGAGTCTCCTGTAATTGATAGAAATATTTTTATATTTGCATGTAGATTATATCACATTCAACAAAAAAATGCTTTCTCCAGCATGAGAAAGCATTCGTACAAATAGAAAGTGGTGGCGGCTTCGCCGCAGGGATATCGCCCTCTCCTGTGGAAAGGACCTGCCTGTCCGGTGCTTATGCCCTGTCTTCCTTCGCAGATAGAGCCTGGTCCCACCATATCCTGCCAGCACGCTATTTCATTTTTTCCGACTTGGTCAGGGCCTCTTCCCCCGCCGCTATCACTTCTTCTGTGGTGATTTCTGAAATGGGAGTATAGTTTCCGGAAGCTATGGTTTTATTCACATGTTCCGGTCCCATGGGCATATCCCAGGAAGAAAGGGCTTTGGAGCAGGGGCCCAGGGGATGGTGGAATTTTGCGTTGCTGGGGCCGAACATGGCAATGGTGGGTACACCCCGGCTGTCAAACACGTACATGGGGCCGCTGTCGTTGGTGAAGGCCAGAGCGCAGCGTCCGGCAGCTGCCATGAATTCGCCCATGGAGAGCTTTCCTGCTGCCACAATGTACCTTTTCGATTCCATGGCGCTTACTGCCTTTTCAATGAGAGGAATTTCCGAGGGCACGCCGAAGAAAACGGGAATCAGCCCTTTCTTCGCAAAATGGTCAGCCACTTGTCCGTATTTTTCTGCAGGCCAGTTCTTTTCTGCCGTGGAGCTTCCCACGGAAAAACCTGCCAGCCTGTCACCCGGCTGAATGCCCTGGGATTCATAAAACGCCCGGGCCTTCCTGTCCCATTCCGGAGAAGTAAAGGTACGCATGCCGCTGTGATGAAGATCTTTCACCCCCAGCCTTTCCAGTACCTTCAGGTACTTATCCACGGCATGGGAATTATAAGTTTCAATGGTCATGGGCCAGTCCATGAAAAAGGAATCTATACGGGTCCCCTCTTCTCCGCCCCAGTGCTTTGGCCTCATGGCCAAGGCCAGGAGGGTGCTTCTGGTGGTGCCATGGAGGGTCAGAAGAATATCCGGATGAAGTTTTCCGATTTTCTTTCCCAGCTTCCAGGTGGCAGCCATCCCCTTTTCCTTACCGTGGCGGTCAAAAGGAATGATTTCATCCACGTTGGGATTGTATTTCACCGATTCCTGGAAACGGGCATCCATGACAAGGATGATTTTAGACCCCTTCGCCTCCCGGCGGAGCACTTCCAGAAAGGGGGAAATGGAAACCATGTCGCCGAAATAGAGCATGTAAATGAGGACAATGGTTTTGTTTGTCAGGTCCACTTGATAATGTTTTTCTTCCATGGCTTAGTCCCTGCGAATCTTATGAATGAGGCCGGTGGTGGAGTAACCATCCACGAAGGGAAGGATTTTCACTTCCCCTGCATACTGCCTTCCTGCCACTTCTTCTACTTTGTAGTCTCCGCCTTTCACCAGAATATCCGGTTTCAGATGGGACAGCAGTTCTTCCGGTGTATCTTCACCGAAAATAACCACTTCATCCACACTCCGAAGGGAGGCCAGCATGAAACTTCTATCTTCTTCGCTGTTTACCGGACGCTCGGGACCTTTCAGCTTTTTCACCGATTCATCACTGTTCAGGCCTACAATCAGATGGTCCCCCAGGGAAGCGGCCTGCTGCAGATAGGTCAAATGGCCCCGGTGAAGGATATCGAAACAGCCATTGGTGAAAACCACCTTTTCACCCCTCTCCTTCCAGAGACGTACCTTCTGTTCCGCTTCTTTCCAGGTCAGAGGCTGGTAGAAAAGACGTACTTCCCCTTTCCTGTTCCAGGCCCTGATCAGTTCTTCCCGCCGGACCTGGTAGGTCCCTACTTTGGAAACCGCAATACCGGCGGCTTTGTTGGCCAGTTCCAAAATGGTATCCATCGGAAGACCTGCGGCCACGGCGGAGGCGGTGACAGCCATGACCGTATCACCGGCGCCGGATACGTCGAAGACGTCCTGGGCGGCGGAAGCCCGATGAATGGCACCTTTTTCGCTGATGCAGGTAATGCCCTTTTCCGACCGGGTGACAAAAAGATGGGTAAGATGGTACTTTTCCCGCACTTTCTTCCCTGCTTCTTCCACTGCCTTGTCATCATTGGGAATTTCTCTGCCCACGCAGTCCGACAGTTCCTTCAGATTAGGCGTAATGCCAAAGGCGCCGTCATACTTGGTCCAGTCAGACCCCTTGGGGTCCACCAGCACCGGTACCTTATATGTCCGGGCAAGAGCAATCACCTTTTCTGAAAGTCCGGCGGTAATCATGCCTTTGCCGTAATCGGAAAGGACGATGACTCCAAGACCCCGGGCCAGAAGATTTTCCAGCCATTCCAGCACGAAACGGCATTCTTCAGGAGAAGGATTCTTCTTTTCCTCGTAATCAAGGCGCATCATCTGCTGACGGGCGCCAAGGATCCGTATTTTGGCAGTGGTGTGGTAATGCTCGGCACAAATCATGCCGGACATATCAATGCCTGCCTGTTCCATGAGGGAAGTAAGCACCGCTCCGTCCGCATCATTGCCCTTCATACCGCAGGCATAGACCTGGCAGGAAAGAGCCGCCAGATTGGCTGCCGTATTGGCAGCGCCGCCGGGTACTTCCCGCTGGGATTCCACCAGGTTCACCGGCACCGGAGCCTCCGGAGAAATGCGGTTCACCCTGCCTGTAATATAGCGGTCAGTCATCATATCGCCAATCACTGCCACTTTAATCTCTGTGATTTCTTTTTCTAAAAAACGTACTCCGTCCTGCTGCATAGATACTCCTGCTATTTCACCATAGCCGACTTTTTCAGGATTTCCTCATTAATTCTGCGGCCTGTCTTCGTAACTGCCAGTCCGGCGCGGCTAGTTTCCTTCAATTCTACGGGAAGGCGTCGTCCCACGTCCCCCATGGCCTCGATTACTTCATCGGGAGGGATGACGCTTTCGATGCCGTTCATGGCCATTTCCACCGCCAGAAGGGCATGGACTGCGTGAAAGGCGTTTCGCTTCACGCAGGGCACTTCCACCAGTCCCCCTACCGGATCGCATACCAGACCCAGTATATTTTTCAGAGCCAGGGCAAAGGCATTTCCTATCTGCCTGGTGGACCCTTTCAGAAGATCCACCGCAGCTGCCGCGGCCATGCCGCAGGCGGCGCCGCATTCGGCCTGGCATCCCCCTACGGCACCGGCAATGGATGCCTTTTCTGCAATCACCCTGCCAATGGCGCCGGCTGTAAAGAGGGCGCAGGTGATGTCATACATGGAAGCATTGGTTTCTTCCGCCACCGCAGAAAGGACGGCAGGAACGATGCCGCAGGAGCCTGCTGTAGGGCAGGCTACGATGCGGTACATTTTCGCATTGGCCTCCGCCGTAGCAATGGCATAGGAGGCAGCCCGCTGGCACAGAGGAGAAATGAAGCGCATGTGTCCGGTAAACAGGCGGTTTGCATCGCCGCCCACGAGGCCGCTGGCTGATTTGGAGGTATCGGACAGCCCTTTCTGGATGGACTCCCTGAAAATAGGAATGGTATATTTCATGCGGGCCCAGATTTCCTCATAACTCTTCCCGCTTTCTTCTGCTTCCACACGGCAGGCAATAATGCCGGGAGAGCATTTTTCTGCGTCTGCCACGGCAAACAGTTCTTTCATAGAATGATATTCCATAAAACCCTCCTCAAATAATATCCAAAGCCATGACGTAGGTAATGTTCTCGTTGGAATTCTTTACTTTTTCCGCCACTGCCGGAGGTACAGGCTGGTCAGTGTGAATAATCATGACCGCATCGCTTCCCTTACCCTTGCGGAAAAGACGCATGGTGGAAATATTAATCTTCTCCTTAGCCAGCTCTTCACACACCTTTGCCACCACCCCGGGCTTATCATAGTGCCTGGTGAGGAGGGTATACTCTTCCCCTGTGATTTCCACATCGTAACCGTCAATATTGGTCACCATAATGCGGCCGCCGCCAAGGGAGCGGCCCACCACCACTACATGGGCACCGTGAATGCCGTAGGCTTCAATCCTGGCCACATTGGGATGGCCCATATCCTCTTCCGAAAGATAGAAGGAAATATCGATGCCCTTCTCTTTCGCTATGTTCAAAGCATCGCGAATGGTGCCGCTGTCCGGCGAATAGCCCATAAGGCCTGCTGCCAGAGCCCGGTCGGTGCCATGGCCTTTGCCGGTTTTTGCAAAGGACCCGTAAAGCGTGATTCTGGCTTCCTTCACCGGTTCCCCCAGGATAGCCCGGGCGGTCTGTCCGATTCTGGCCGCTCCGGCGGTGTGGGAGCTGGAAGGCCCTACCATCACCGGTCCAATGATATCAAAGATTCCCATGTTACCCCACCTTTTCAAATGATAGAAACGTTGACGACTCCGTCAAAAGACTTATGAAATCCAATCCCTGCCCCGCTTTTGGGAAACAAAAGAAAATCTGCCGCAGGACGGCAGATTTTGAATATTCCCCAATCCAAAGCCAACCGGCGCAAGGAAGCTCTTTTTATCATGGAGTTACATCCAGTGGCTGAGATCGAAATCTTCGCCAATGGTTTCACGGATACAGATTTTTGCAATGTACATGCCCATCAGAGTGAGGGAAGAACGGCGGATCATGCTGTTATCCCAGATATTCTGCAGCTTCTCCAGATCAGGGGACACCTTGCTGAGAATATATCCCATTTCCTTCCGGTCATAATTCACAGGACGGGATTCCACCAGCGCCAGGATGCTCCTTCTGGTGACCTCATCATCCAGACCCATGTCATCAAAGAGACCTGCCAGAGTAGATTCATCCACAGCCGCCGGCTTGATATAGGAATTATAGAGACTGGGCACCAGAGTGCCTTCCGGCCAGGCGCTGTACACCGAAGCCAGCTCACTCTTCATGCAGCCCCGGAAGGCGAAAATCAAAGGATAGGAATCATGAAGCACCTGACCGAAGGGAATATCCTTATTGGCCAAAGATACGCAGTGGAGATACTCCAGCTGCTGGTAGCCTGTATACTCATCAGGCAGCTTGTAAAGGAAGGGCGTAATGTACTTTTCCGCATACTTTCTCAAATGTTCTGCATCCACATTGTCCGTATTTCTGGAATAGTGGAAAATGAGAAGGAGCGCCAGGGCATGGAATTCACTTTCCTCCATACGGGGCATGGCCTTCAGTGCATCATAGGCCAGGATAGTCTTCGTATCAGACCGGCTGCCTCTGGCTACGTCAGAAAAGGCATCGGTCACCATTTCCAGCACCGTCGGCGTAGGCATCATTACATAGGTGCGCTGGGCGTTCTGCATGGCTTCCTGCACCATAATATGGGTCAGCGTATCCACAGCTTCCCGGTTCTTCATATGGAGCCCTTCGATGAGATGCTGGGTGACCCGGCGGGTATCCTGCTCCACCGTAGAAGAAACAGCACCGTAGCGGTTCAGGAAATGACGGACGAAGTATTCCTCCAGCGATGTAAGATCCGGCGCCGAAGTAAACACATGAGGTTCTTTTTCCGGCGGGAAGGGACTGCCGGTACTGGCAGCAGAGAAGGCATCCCGGGCTTTAGATTCGCCAAAATCCTTCCTGGTGAACACTTTCGTCTTTTCCTCTTCCTCCTCATCAAAACGCACGGGAGCGGGGCGCTTCGGTTTCACAGGAATAATCCGGGTAGCATCATCCACGGGAGCGGCCTTATGGACAGGAGGCTTCTTCTCCTTTTCCAAATCAGGGAGCCCCTTCTTTTCCTCCTCTCCGTTCTCCATTTCTTCTGCTTTTCTGCGCTTCATGGGGAAACCGCAGATAATGAAGTAGGAAACGGCAAAGAAAAGCGCTGCTACCGCAGCGAGCACTATATAAGGAATAATAACCATGAAATCTCCTCATTCTCATAAACTGACATAAATTCAGTTACATGGTATCATATTTTCGGATTCACTTCAATCATACCATGGTACCCATAGTATAATAACATTACTATAAATGCAAAGGAGAATATGATGGAAGAAATAGAACTTGCTATTCCAGGATGTTTTCTGTCCGTATCAGACGATAACCTGCTCATTGGCTCAAACCGGCCGCTCAGCTCCCTTTCCACCGCCATTTACGGCGGCGGGCTGCGAACCATCCGTTATGCCATAAACCACAGGCTCACTCACTATTACCCATCGGAAAAAGACTTCCCCGGCGGCTCCGTATCAGCCTATCTGGAAGAGTGCGCCAGAAAATTGACTGCAGATCCCGAAGAAAGCGCCGTCCTCCTCACTGCCGCCACCGTAAGCCTTTATTCCCATAAAATCATCCAAACCGGCCCGGTAACCGTGGAAATCGTAACCACCGGCGGCGTAGAAAAAACAGCCTGCCGCGCCTCCTCCCCTGCCCTCTACCGGGAAGAGGAAGGCCGCTTTATGCCTCTGGGCACCATCAACATGATGGTACTCCTGAAAGGCCGCCTCCCCGACGGCATTATGGCCAGGGCCTTCATCACCCTGACCGAAGGGAAAACCGCCGCCCTTCAGGACCTGGGCATTGCCGATGTCAATAACGGTCTTCCTGCCACCGGAACCGGCACCGACGGCATTACCTTCATCACCGACCCAAGGGGCCCTCTTTTCACCGACGCCGGCCCCTTCTCCGAGCTGGGCGCCGCTTTGGCAAAAGCTGCTTATGAATCGGTCACAGAATGCCTGGTAAAATATGACCACCCCTGGAACGCATCGCCCCTCCTGCAGACACCGGATGCCGTAGATCTGAACAAATTAAAGAACACCTCACCCCAAAAGAACCAATAAAGGAAGGAACCGGTCTGTTCATGAAAAGAAAAGGGAGTAAAAGAGGGGCCATAATCCCCATTCCCGGCTATCCGCTATCCGCTATCGGCTGTCCGCTGACGGCTCCCGATTCTCAATTCCCGAGTCCCCAGTCCCCACTCCCGGCTATCCGCTATCAGCTATCAGCTCCCGATTCTCCATTCCCCAGTCTCCACTCCCCATTCCCGACTCCCCACTCCCCATTAAAAAAATAGACAAATCCCCTGCTCTTTGTTATGATTGATAATAGTATATTGTATTTAGAGAAGGAGTTGGTCAGGCTATGCCCTATGACGAGCGGACAATCAGCGAATTAAGTGAATCTGCGGAAATTACCCCTATGGGAATCCAACTGGAAGTGAATGCGGAAATTTTTACCACCATCCACAACCTGCTTTGGACCGTGAAAGATGAAGTGGAAATCGACAGGGCTGATGAGTCCCGTCTGTACAGTCTCTGGCGCACCACCATCCGCGAGATGTCACTCATTGAGCTCCGCAAAGGACACGGTCTTCCCATGTCTACCCAGGTAGGCATGCTCCAGGAAGCATATAATATAGAAACCCGTTACATGGCAGACCAGATTTTCCGTCCGGTGAACATGAAGCTTGCCCGCCAGATGGCTGAGAGGGAAAGCGGCTTTCATGAGGATGAAATGAATGACCTCTTTGAGCGCACTGTTTGGCCGTCGGTGAAGGAAAACAAAACGGGAAATCAGAAGCACCCCATGGCCTTCATCATTGCCGGACAGCCCGGTTCCGGAAAGACCCGCATGTCTTCCATGATTATCGAAGAGTACGGCGGTAATATCATCCAGTCCATGGGTGATAATTTCCGGGGATTCCACCCCCGTTTCCGGCAGCTGCTCAAAAAATACGGCCAGTACTGCGCCTGCTTTTCCATAGAACAGGGGAAATACCTGTCGGACCTGACCATGAAAAAGGCGGCAGAAGGCAGGTACCACATCCTCCAGGAAGGTTCTCTGGAAAACGTGGCCCATACGCTGGACTATATTTCCTACCTGAAAGACATGGGCTATGAAATCTGCGTACTCCTTCGGGCCTGCCCGAAAAAGGAAAGCTGGAAGGCCATTCATCAGCTCTTCCTTCAGCAGCGGCTGAAAGCTCCCGGCCTTTCCCGGCTCATTACGAAGGACCATCACGACAAAGCCTGCATGGCCTTCCTCTCTGCCACCAATGACCTCATCAGTCAGAATCTCATGGACCGGCTCATTATCAAGAGCCCCAAGGGACTTCTTTACGACAGCGATGATATGCCTACGGAGAGGGTCAGCGAACTTCTGGCCAGACGAATGGTTAAATAAAAGCAGCGGCGCCCTGAAAGCGCCGCTTTATTCATTTCAAAGGAAATTCCCATGGATCCGAAAACACTTTTCCTGGAAACCGCCCGATCTCTTCGGCTCACAGCCTGCGGCGCCTGCAGCATTGATTTTTCAAAGGACCTTTCTCAGGCTCTCTCCAAAGCCGGCCCCGTCCCTTTCGCACCGGCGGAAGCGGAAAAACGGCTTTCGCCGGAAAGCCTCCTTGCCGGTGCCCGCTCTTTCTTTGTCATTCTATTCCCCTATAAAACGGAAGAAAGGGAAATGGGAAACATTGCCCTCTACGCCCGAAGCGAAGACTATCACCGGGTCAATCACCGGTACATGGACCGCATCATAGAGGTGGCAGCAAAAGCCTTTCCCCAGGCCCGTTTCAAATCTCTCACCGACACGTCCCCCATGGTGGACCGGTGGCTGGCCTACGCCGCAGGGCTGGGCTTCTTCGGAAGAAACCACTGCCTCATCCATCCGGTGTACGGTTCCTATGTCACCATCGGCGCCATTCTCACCACCCTTCCCCTTTTCCCCGATACCCCCCTCACCCTTTCCTGCGGAGACTGCCGCCTTTGTGAAAGGGCCTGCCCTGGGAAAATCATAGGGAAAGAGCCCTTCAACCCCTGGCACTGCAAATCCTATCTCACCCAGAAAAAAGAAGACCTCACCGAAGAAGAGCAGGCCATCATCCGAAAAACTCCCCTTATTTTCGGCTGCGACGGCTGCCAGAACTGCTGCCCCTACAACAGGAAAGCGCCGCCTTCTCCCCTTCCTGAAATCCGGGAAAACCGGATTCCCTTCCTCACAAAAGAAATGATGGAATCCATGTCCAACCGAGCCTTTGATAAAACCTATAAAAATTACGCCTTTGCCTGGAGAGGGAAAAAAGTACTTCTCCGAAACTGGCATATAGTTCATGAAAATTAAAAAGAGGCGGGGGGGAAAAAAAATTTATATTTTTTTTTCCCCCCCTTTTTTAGGTATAAAAGGTGCCTGCCTCCATCCGTAAGCAGGCACATCCAGATTCATGTTACACTATGTACGCCTGTGTGATTAGTGTGTCAACTCAGGGTACTTAGTCTCAACTGCCTGATAGAACTGCTCCAGAGCTGAATCGTAGTCAGCATTGCCATCGAAGTAATCCTTCATAGCTTTCTGGAATTCTTCGTTAAGACCCTGGTCATAAGCTGAAATATTCTTCATGTTAATCTTAGGTGCAGCCTGTGCAAACAGTTTGATATGATTCTGTCCGCCAAGGAATGCTGACTTGAAATCACTTGAAGCAAGTTCATTCATACCTGAAATTGTGTTTGTGTAATCCTGTGTATCTTTTGTTATCTGAACTTCTGTACTCTTATCACATGTAAGTGTCTTCATAATCTCTTTAATGAGGTTTGGATTATCTGTTCCTGCTGCTGCACAGATCCATGTACCACCCCAGTAGTAACTCTGTGGTCCCTGACATACTGCATAATCACCATAGATACCATTACCGACTTCTTCCTTACCACCTTCCTTTACAGGAGTTGCAAGTGAGTTACCAAGAAGTGTGAAGTTAATGCCCCATGTTGAATAGAAGAAACCAAATACCTTACCTTTAGGTCCCTGGTCTGCTGCCCATACATTATCCCAGAGAGATGACTTGTTATTATATCCTTTCTCTGTGAAAAGCTTTGTCTGGTCAACCCACTTCATAATATTGTCATCAATTACAATCTTGTTATTTGAATCAACCCAAGGT
>ERZ859732.342-NODE-342-length-19499-cov-2.246091_pt1 | contig 19499 bp, 13 predicted proteins | sample MGYA00510123_ERZ859732 | MGnify/ENA primary metagenome ERZ859732 (study PRJEB30046, sample SAMN00715133) | human gut metagenome | study: EMG produced TPA metagenomics assembly of the A metagenome-wide association study of gut microbiota in type 2...
ATTTTTTAGTAAAATATATTTTGTTATAATTCTTTTTAAAGGAGGTAACACAATGTCATATATTAAAGGAACAATATCTAAAATTATCTATAGAAATAATTCTAATGGATACACTGTAGGTTTAATAAAAATTAAAGAAAGTGATGAAGAAGTAGGGAAGATTGAAACTTTCACAGGTGTGTTGCCAGAGTTTAATGAAAAAACAATCTATCAGTTGAATGGAACATTTACTACACATAATAAATATGGTTATCAGTTTCAAGTCGATAGTTTTGAAATAATATTACCTGAAAAAAAAGATGAATTGATAGACTTCTTATCTAGTGATCTATTTCCAATCGGTGAAAAAACTGCTAAAAAAATAGTGGGAGCCTTTGGAGAAGACACTATAGATGTGATATTAAATAATAAAGAAAAACTATCAGAAATACCAAGATTAGGTATTGAAAAAATTAATAAAATAAATAATATTTTAAAAGAATATCAAAGTACCTCTAATATAGTTTTAGAGTTAAATAGAATGGGATTTAATACCAAAGATTCATTAATGCTTTTAAATAAATATAAAGATAAAGTTATTCGTATTATTGATAATAATATATATGATATATCAAAACTATTTGCTGTAGAAAACAATAATATAATAAGATATAAGGTCTTTTTTGACGCAGGAATGATTGTAATAGAGAAGAAAGACAGTGGTTATGAGATATATCCGATTAATTTTGAAGAGGCTGAATTTAGTCAGGAAAATGTGTGTAAAATTGGAAGAGTAAACAGCATATGGCAGTGTGATAAGGGTATTGCAACGGATGTCCTTATTGAATCAAGAGATTATTATGACAATACATATGAGAGAAGTGTTTACGAGTTGCAGGAAGACGGCAGTATTAAAAAAAGTGTACTTGGAACATATGATGTAAATGAAAAAAAGAATATATCAAATACCAATAATTATGAAAGCAAATATTTGTATTATTATTTATGCGATGATGAAAAACAAATAAGAAAATATAATATAGAAACAGGTCAAGATGAAATTGTTGCGGAAATGAATACGTTAAATATAAGAGTTATAAATAATATTGTACACGGTGAAGAGGGTTATTCATTTAATGGGAACGGTTTAGCTGAAAATACAGGGAAAGGACAACAGACTCATGGATTGTATGGACAGGTTGACAATCAAGGTAATGTAAAAGAAATAATATTTGATTATAATTCAAGTGAGGTATTTACATATAATGGTGGATTAATTATAAAAAATGTGATAAATCCGTTAGAAAATCCTATAACGATAAATGAAGTCAGAAGTTTATGTTCGGTTAATTTGGAAAATGAAGTCTTGAATATGGAAGATAATAAATGGATTATGAAATATACGTCTGTTGTTTCTGAAAATGGTAAATATATTCTGTTTAGTGATTTGAATAATATTAAAGACAAAGATACAACAACATTTATTATTTATGATATAAAGGAAAATAAGTGTATATACAAAAAAGATATACAAAAACATAAAAATGCTGTAATGCAGAATATAAATATATCAGAAAAATATGTAAAAAAGATTGAAGTTGTTGGAGGATATCTTAACTTTTTTGTAAATAAGGAAACACTTGCAAAAGAGATTCTTCAAGAAGTTGACGAAAATGAAGAATATGGAAAATCAAAAATTGGAAATGGTAAAAATATAGTAATAGATTATTCATCACCTAATATTGCAAAAACATTTCATATAGGACATTTAAGAACAACTGTTATAGGTGCAGCATTATATAATATTTATAAATATTTAGGATATAATGTTACAGGAATAAACCATTTAGGAGATTATGGAACACAATTTGGAAAACTAATAGAAGGATATAAAAGATGGGGAACAGAATATAATCTTGATGAAAACCCTATCGAAAAATTAACAGAAATATATGTTAGAATTTCAAATTTATGCAAAGAGGATGAAACTGTTTTAGAAGCATGTAGAGACAATTTTAAAAAATTAGAAGATGGAGATCCAGAATGTGTTGAATTATGGACTAAATTTAAAGATCTAAGTTTAAGAGAATTCCAAAAAGTTTATGATATACTTGGAACAAAATTTGATTCTTGGAATGGAGAATCATTTTATACAGATAAAATGGGTGAAGTTATTGACTTATTAGAGAAAAGTGGAAAATTAGTAGAATCACAAGGAGCCAGAATAATAGATTTAGAAGATTATGGAATGGCACCATGTCTAATTGAAAAATCAAATGGTTCATCAACATATGCAACAAGAGACTTAGCAGCAATACTTTATAGAGCGCGTACATATGATTATGATAAAGCATTATATGTAACATCATATGAACAAGTTTTACATTTCAGACAAATATTTGAAGTAGCTAAATTATTAGGACTTGATGAAAAATATATCAAAGGATTAGAACATGTATCTTATGGAATGGTATTACTTGAAACAGGAAAAATGTCAACAAGAGAAGGAAATGTAGTAAAACTTGAAGATTTATTAAATGAAGCAATAGAAAGAGCAAAGAAAGTTATAGAAGAAAAAAATCCTGATTTAGAAAATAAAGATGATATAGCAAAAAAAGTAGGAATTGGTGCAGTTGTATTTAATGACTTAGCAAATAGTAGAGTAAAAGATGAAATATTTAATTGGGACAAGGTATTAAATTTCCAAGGAGAAACAGGACCATATATTCAATATACTTATGTAAGAACAAAAAGTGTTATTGAAAAAGCAGGAGGAGTTCCAAAAATTGAAGATGTTGATGCAAAATATTTGTTAGATGAATATTCAAGTAAAATATTAAAATTAATATATAATTTTGAAAACATTTTAATACAAGTAACAGAAAAAAATGAACCATCAATATTATCAAGATATTTGATAGATGTTGCAAAAGCATATAGTAATTTTTATAATGAAAATAAAATTATTACAGATAATAAAGATATACAAAATACAAGAGTATTTTTAACATATGCAACTGGTAAAGTATTAAAAACTGGTGCAAATTTATTAGGAATACAAATGCCAGATAAAATGTAGAAGGGAAAAGTAAAATGGGAAAGAAGAAAAAAGCATTTGAAATAAATTTTGGAACTTTACTTTTAATCATTATTGGAATATGTTGCATTATATTTGCTTTTAAAAACTTTTCTAAAGAAAAAACAAAAGCTGAAAATAATCAAAATGAAAATATTAATTCGACTGAAAATATAACAGAAGAACGAACAGAAGAAAAAATATATTCAAATAATGTAATAAGTTTAGATATAGGAAAATTATCAGATTCATGGAAAGTTGTAGAAAAGCAAAATGGTTCAATAATATTTTATATACAAGGACCTATAAAACAAAATGAAGATGGAACTACAGATGATATTAGAATAAATGTTTATCTTGAAAAAAGTAGTATGACAAATGATGAATTAAAAACACAAATGTTAGAACATTCTGTATATTCAAATATAGAATATACAAAAATACAATTAATTGATGATGTTCAATGGAGACAGTTTGATGCTGAAAACAAAGAGCAAAAAGCAAAAATTCTAGCAATAATGAAAGATGGATATATGTATGCAATTGAAATTACAGGAGAAAAAAGTTTATATGAACAATATTATAATGAAGCAATGAGAACTGTTATGACAATAAAATTTGCGGAAAGAATTCCAGAAGATTTAGCTCAGAAAACAATTTATAATTATGATAAATATGTTAATTTAAAGGCAGGAGGAACAAAATATCTATTGAGTAGTTTAAATCTTTCAAAAACTGTCGAAGAACCAGAAGAACAATTGCCAGAGGAATATTCAGAATATACATTTACAGGAATTAAATATTCTGATTTTGAAGATGCAATGACAAAATATATGACAACAGATGTATTGAAAAATGAATTTAGTGAATTTATAAATTATAAGGGTGTCTTATATATGAAAGATGTAAAAGGAAAACAAAGTGATTATATGATTAATCAGATAACAGAAAAAAGCATAAGAGGTAATGAAACAACATATGAAATTGAAAAACAAAATATGAACAATTTTATAACATTAAAACAAAATATAACATTAAAATATGCAAATGGAACATGTGTAGTTTCAAATGTAGAATCATAAGGCTGAAAAGTTTAATTTTTAGCCTTTCTATATCTTTAAGGAGGATTTTTTTATAATGGCAAATTTAGTTGAAGAAACAAGAAATATAATGAAAAAGTATGGTATTAGAGCTAATAAAGATTTAGGGCAAAACTTTTTGATAAATAATGAAGTTGTTGAAAATATTGTTAATAGTAGTGAAATTTCTCAAGATGATATGGTAATAGAAATAGGACCAGGACTTGGAACATTAACAAAGTATTTATTAGAAAAAGCAGGAAAAGTATTATGTATAGAATTAGATAGAAAAATGATAGAAATATTAGAAGATAGATTTGAAAAATATTCTAATTTTGAAATTATAAATGATGATGTTTTAAAAGTTGATCTTAATAAAATAATTAAAGAAAATAAAGAAAATGAAAAAATTAAAAATGTAAAGATAGTAGCTAATTTGCCATATTATATTACAACTCCAATTATAATGAAATTATTAGAAGAAAAACTAGATATAGAAAGTATAACAGTAATGATTCAAAAAGAAGTTGCAGATAGATTAATAGAAATTCCAAGTGGAAAAAATACGGGTGCTATAACATATACAATATATTATTATTGTGATTCAGAAAAAATTATGGAAGTGCCTAATAGTTCATTTATACCTGAACCAGAAGTAACATCAGAAGTTATAAAAATGAAAATAAGAAAAGAACCTGTTGTTAAAGTAGAAAATCCAAAGGTAATGTTTATGATAATAAAAAGTGCTTTTATGCAAAGAAGAAAAACATTATTAAATGCTTTGACAAATGCACAAGTTTTTATTAGTAAACAAGAAGGAATAAAGATTTTGAATAAACTAGGTCTAAATGAAAATGTTAGAGCTGAAAATTTGACAATTGAAAATTATGCTGAATTAGCAAAAGAAATATCAAAATAATAGGAAGGAATGTGATAAAAATGAAAATAGTTTTTATGGGAACTCCAGACTTTGCAAGAGATTCATTAGAAGCAATATATAATGCTGGACATGACATTTTAGCAGTTGTTACAAATGTAGACAAGCCAAAAGGAAGAGGAATGAAAATGATTGCAACACCTGTTAAAGAGTTTGCTATCGAAAAGAATTTACCAGTATTTCAGCCAGAAAAAGTAAAGAAAAATGAAGAATTTATAAATGAAATAAAATCTTTAAATCCTGATATAATATGTGTTGTTGCATATGGAAAAATATTGCCAAAAGAAATATTAGATATACCTCAATATGGTTGTGTAAATGTTCATGCATCACTTCTTCCTAAATATAGAGGAGCAGCACCAATTCAATGGTCAGTACTAAATGGAGATAAAGAAACAGGTGTTACTACAATGTACATGGATATTGGAATGGATACAGGTGATATGATATTAACGGAAAAAGTGAAAATTGGTGAAGATGAAACTACAGGAGAGTTATGGAACAGACTTTCAAAAATAGGAGCAAATTTATTAGTTGAGACATTAAAACAAATTGAAAATGGAACAGCGCCAAGAATACCACAAGGTGATAATTTTACTCTTGCACCAATGCTTGATAAAGAAATGTCAAAAATCGATTGGCAAAATAAATCAGCATTAGAAATAAAAAATCTAGTTAGAGGATTAAATCCTATAATGGGAACATATTCATTTTTAGATGGAAAAAAATTCAAGTTCTGGAAAGTTGAAATATTACTAAGTCAACCAGAATATGAAAGTCAAGATAATGGCACAATTATAAAATCAGATAGTAAAGATGGATTATATATAAAAGCTAAAGATGGTATAATTAAAGTTCTTGAAATTCAGGCTGAAAATGCCAAAAAAATGAATATTGGTGATTTTTTAAGAGGAAATGCTCTAGAAGTTGGAAAGAAATTTGAGTAACATAAGAAATGCAAAATTGACATAATTATACTTGTATGCTATAATATGTGGTATGAGGTAAAACCTTATATATGAATGCTCACCTAATTACAGGTGAAAAAAACAACGAACCAAGAATAGGAGTGTGCGACATGTTTAATACTAACATTGTGTCCGTTAACAATTTCTACAAGCGTTTTGCATCTGTTTTCATTGCTATTGCTTTTGTGATGATGATTAGCATGCTTGTAGCATGTGGTAAGAAGGAGGATATCGTTCACAGCCAGGAGTGTAATGTCATAGTTGAAACTGGTTCTTCTGGATATAGCTTGGGGGACTATGAAGATCAAAATTTGGTAACTTATACATTTTCAGAAGAGGAGTTAGGAAGTAATGAAGAAATAAGGCAATGTCTTAAGCAATTCATTAATGATAACGCAAACGCAGATGTTGTAGTTGCTGAATATTTCTTTAATGGTAAATATGAAGATACATCATATGAACTTAGAGGATTTTATGCAACCAATGATAAATGCTATAGTTATTACATTACTGTTAGTGCAGGTGATAGTTTGACTGAGGAACTCTATGAACGGCTAAAGGAGGAGTGCAAAAAGAAAGAAAGTAACTTTGAATACGTCGTGCTGAGAACAGATGAGGAGCTTCAACATGGTTCTGATGTTCAAATTGGTACAGTAGAATGGTGTGAAAGCCATATCATGACCAATAAGGAATTGGAAAACAAAATTATCAGCTATGTCAAAGAATGGACGCAAGTTGATGACATCGAAAGTATTATTATTGGCTCTTTTCACAGGCCTGCTGATGACTCCTATAGTATTTTTGCTAAAGTTGATGGGAAGTGGTATGAAGGCTATAAATGGGAAGGCTACACCAAGATGCCGTTAACAGATGAAGAATATGATGAAATTGGAACATTTACTTCGAATTGTTGGAATGAATACTATAACAGTGACTTCTATAAGAAGGAAATGGAGGAGTATTAGGCTAGTGTAAAAGAAGATTGATTTCAATTAGTTCAAGGTTCAGTGATAAAATCCTTTGATTAAAGGTTTAAAAGCAGGGTCCTGTAAAAAGGACTCTGTTTTTGGTTGTATTTATAGAATAATATAAAAAAGATTGAAAATTGTCAAAAATTTTTCAATCTCTTTTCTTTTTTTATGGTTCTATTTCTTTTATGACTGCATATAATTTTAAAGTAAGTATTAAAAGAAAGGAAAACATAATGAATATAAAAAGATTTTCTAAAATAATATTTAACATTGTAATTATAACAATAACTTTATTTATAACTACAAATATTGTAAATGCAGAAAATACAATTTCAACAAGTATAGATAAGCAAATAAATATAACTCAAAGTACAAAAACAGCAATTACAGAATCAACTAATCTAACTAAAAGTGTCAAGCCTCAATCAGAAGGAACAATAAATAATGATATAAAAACAAGTACAAATGAAGATAAACAAGAAAATAGTACACAACAAAAACAAGAACAAACTACTATAACACAATCAACAAAAGAAAAAGCAATTAGTACTCAAGCCCAAAAAAAGAAAAACTATCAATATGTAAGATTTTTTATAAATTACAAATCAGAAGCATTGGACGCAGGAGAAAGTGTAGGAGGGCAAGACCCAGATGAATTTACACCAATGTTATGGGAATGTGATGTAAAAAATGCAACAGCAGACACAAACTATTATATAGTAGGAGAAACTAAAGATAATTCATATAAAGCAGATAAAGAAATAAGAAAATTAGTTGGAGACAAAAAAGATGGTTCAATATATATAGTATCATTTCCAACAGATGAATACATATTTAAAGAATTAAAGCAATATGTAAATACATTATCAATAGATGGAAAAAGCATGAAAGTAGATGAATTAAATACAGACCATTATGAAGTAAGATGGTATGTATTCAAATTGCATAGTAATTTCTGGCATATAGATGGAAAATTAGTAAGAAAAGAAGGTCAAATAATAGTAACAAAAACATTTAAAGGAAACAAAGATGTAATTGAAGAATTAACAGGATATTCATTTGAACAAAATAAATCAATATCAAAATCACTTTTTAATATTATATTAAAAGGTGGAAAAGATATAAAAATATTAAATTTAGAAAATTATGATGATATAGAAAACAATTCAACAAATGATGAATATATATTAACATATAAATGGAAAGTGAAAACAAAATATGGAATAACATATACAATAAAAGAAGATAATTATAATTTACCATATTACACTACCTCATGTTCATATAATATACAAGATCCTAAAGCAACAATAGATACATATAAAAATCAATCTAAAGAAGAAACTTTAGGAGATAAGGCAAGTATATTGGGATATAACAATTATGCTGATGATAATGAAGAACTATTGGAAGAAAGTCAAATGCTAAAAGTAAATTTTACTAATAAATTAACTCCAATAGATTCATATACAATTATGCCAGAAACAGGAGGTGATGGAAATTTTAAGATTTGTTTAATAGGTATCTTTTTAATTGGTACTTCACTTATTTTATTTAATAAGAAAAATCAAAAATTTTTCTTATTTATTAGAAAGGAACATTAGAAAATGAAAAAAATTATTTCAATTTTGACAATTGTTTTAGTAGCCATTATTGCAGTATGTCCACTAAGTTTTGCTGCTAATAACTTAACATTAACTGTTACAGGTGATGTAGCAGGAAGAACATTATCAGTATATAAATTATTTAATTTAACAGTAGAAGATAATGATAATTACCATTATTCATGGGATGGTTTAGCATCAGAAGGATTCTTTACAAGTAAAGGATATGCAAATATATATCAAGTATTAGAGGAATTAAGAAATTATGAAAATGATTCTACAAGTTTAACAAATTTAGCATTAGAATATTATAATTTCTGTACAGATCTTGCTAATAGTGAAACATTAGCAAACAAAACTTCAAGAATAGATGTTAAAACAGTTGGAGAAGATGAGAGATATATTGAATTTACAGGATTAGATGAAGGATATTATTTAGTATATGACGAAACAGAAAATCCTAATAATACAGTATCAAAAGCTAGATCAGCAGCAATACTTTCAAGCTTAATTCAAAGTGAAGAAGTAAAAATTAAAACAGATGACATCCACATAGAAAAAGAGACAGATGTAACAACAGCAAATGTTGGTGAAAATGTAAACTTTACAATAACAACAGAAGTTCCAAGAATGATTGGATATGACAAATATGAATTCAATGTAGAAGATACAATGTCAAAAGGATTAAACTTTAATGATGATATAGAAATAACAATAGGTGGTCAAATATATACAAATGCAACAATTTCTAAGATAACAAATGCAAATGGAACAACAAGTTTAGAGATAAAATTTAATGATTTTATTTCACAAAAAGATAATGCTGGTGCAGAAATAAAAATTACATATTCGGCAAAGTTAAATTCAGAAGCAGCAATTGAAAAAGACAATATTAACCAAGTAAAATTAATATACTCAAATGATCCAAAAGCTGATGGAAAAGGTGAATCAACACCAGATATTGTTCATGTATATTCATTTACATTTGATATAACAAAAAAGAATTCAAAAGATGAAACATTAAATGGTGCAAAATTCATATTAAAACTTTCAAATGGAAAATATGCTACATTTGACGAAAATGGAAAATTCATAGGAGAAGTTGAAAACAAAGAAGATGCAACAGTATTAACTTCATCAGGAAAAAAAGAAAAAGATGGCGCAGAAGTTGATGCAGGGAAAATTCAAATATCAGGATTAAAAGAAGGAACATATACATTAATTGAAACAGAAGCTCCAGAAGGATATAATACACCAAACTTTGAATTTGTATTTAAAATAACACCAAGATTTAATGATGATGGAATTCTTGAAGATGCAGATTTTGAATATTTACCAATGTCAAATTCAGCAAATGGATATGTTACAGGAATACAAACAAAAGATGGTGTTGCAGAATTTACTATTGACATATTAAATGCAAAAAAAGGATTATTACCATCAACAGGTGGAATGGGAACAACACTCTTTACAACTGCAGGAATTGTTTTAATGATTAGTGCATTAGGTGTTTTAGTTATAAAAATGAAGAAAAATAAATCAGTATATTCAAAAGAAAATTAGTATGAAAGGGATATAATAATGTTAAAATTTTTTAAGAAATATTGGATAAACATTTTGTTTGTAATGATATTTGTTATAGGATTATTAATATTTTTATATCCTTTTATTAGTAATTTTATTAACGAAAGACTTCAAACAAAAGAAGTATCTGAATATGATGTTAAGATACAAAAATTAACAAATGATGAATATAATTTGATGATTAGAAAAGCTCAGGAATATAATAATTTATTACTTTCTGGAACATTAGAAGAAAATACAGAAAAGGCAGATGAAAGAGGATATTATGATTTATTATCATTAGATGATTCAGGAATAATGGGATATTTAACAATAGATAAAATAAATGTTAAAGCACCAATATTTCATGGAAGTGAAAGATCTGTTTTACAAAATGGAATAGGTCATATGAAAGGTTCATCATTGCCAGTTGATAGTCCAAGTTCACATGTTATTTTAGCAGGGCATACAGGTTTACCTTCTGCTAAGTTATTAACAGATTTAAATAAGATGGAAATTGGAGATAAATTTGAAATATCTGTTTTAAAGTATAAATTTGTTTATGAAGTAGATCAAATTCTTGTAGTAGAACCTAATAATACAGAAAATTTGGGAATTGAAGATGGGAAACAGTTTGCTACACTTATTACTTGTACTCCATATGGGGTTAATTCACATAGATTACTTGTGAGAGGAAAATTAATAAATAATAAATAAAATATTCATTGACTATAAATTTATGAAAGTATATAATCAATATGGTAAGAAAAATCTTACCATATTTTGCTATTTAATGATACACAACAAAATATAAAAAAGGGGAAAATACATATGTTAAAATTAGAAAATGTATCAAAAATTTATTACACAAATGGAATTGTAGCAACAGGAATATCAAAAGTAAATTTAGAATTAAACATAGGTGAATTTGTAGTAATAACAGGAGAATCTGGAAGTGGGAAAAGTACACTTTTAAATGTAATATCAGGAATTGACAGTTATGAAGAAGGAGAAATGTATATAAATGGCAAAGAAACAAGCCATTATACTGAAAAAGATTTTGAAGAATATAGAAAAAAATATATAGCAAATATTTTTCAAAGTTTCAATTTAATTAATAGTTATACAGTATACCAAAATGTAGAACTAGTATTACTGTTAAATGGATATAAAAGAAAACAGATAAAGAAAAAAGTACTTGATATAATTGATAAAGTAGGACTTACAAAATTTAAAAATACAAAAGTGTCAAAATTATCAGGAGGGCAAAAACAAAGAGTAGCAATAGCAAGAGCAATTGTTAAAGACACACCAATAATTGTTGCAGATGAGCCAACTGGAAATTTAGATACAAAGTCAGCATATGAAATTATAGAATTATTAAAAAATGTAGCAAAAGACAAATTAGTAGTTATTGTAACACATAATATAGAACAAGTTGAAAAATATGCAACAAGAATAATAAAAATGCATGATGGAAGAATGATACAAAACACTGAAATAAAAAATATAAATGAAGATTCAAAAATAACACAAGCAAGTGGGAAAAATATAACAATTCCAAATCAATATAGATTAGGAATTAGAAATACATTTAATATATTCTCAAAATTTATATTATTATTCATAGTATTTACATTTATGAGTGTTGCATTTTTAGCTGAATATTCAGCATTTAAATTAGTAGAACATTCAACAGAAGAAAGTAGTGGATATAGTGCAAATTTAAGAGATATTTCAAAAGAAAGAATATTAATAAATAAACAAAATAGAGAACCATTTACAGAAGATGATTATAGTAAAATAAAACAATTATCAAATATAGACTATATAGTAGAAGATGATATTTCATTAGATACAGAATTTTTATTAAGAAATGATACGCTAAATACTTATGGATATATAAAAGATATAAATAATTTCAAAGGAAATCTAGATATAGGAAGAATGCCAGAAAATGATGACGAAATTATCTTAAAAGCAAATAAAGATGACTATACTATAACACAAATGTTAGATGAAACATTAAATAGTGAATTTTCGTTACAAAAATCATATAGAGAAGGAGATACAATAAAAACAGTAAAAATAGTTGGAATTCAATATAATGAAAACAATACTATATATGATAGAACTTTTTATGTATCAAATGAAGTTAAAAAAGTAGTAAGATCTTATGTGCATAATCAATATAGTGATATGAAAACATTATTAAGAGATAAATATGTACAATATAATATTGAAACAAGCGAAAATGTTGAGCCAGGTACAGCAATTGTAAATGATGATTTAAAATATCAGTTTAAAAATAATAAAATAATAAATCAAAATATAAATATAAGTGTAAGCAATATTTATTATGAAGATAATATTGATTTAACAATTACAAAAACATTTACAAAGTCAAATCTAAAGAAGTTAACAGGATATACAGATTATAGTTATTATCAAAATGCAATAATTATAAATCCTGATGATTACAACTCATTATATGATAAGCCATCATATCAATCAAGTGTATATGTAAAAGATGCAAGTATAATAGACCAAACAATGAGTGAATTGGAAAATTTGGGATTAAAACCTAAAAAGGCTACAGACTTTAAAGTGGAATATGAAAATGAAAGCCAGATTGTAAAAATATTTAAAGTAGTAGTAACAATATTTGTAATAATAGTGGTATTTTTCATATCATATTTAATAATAAGTATTATTTTAAAATCAAGAAATATATATTATACAACTTTAAGAATGTTAGGAGCAACATCTAAGAGTACAAGAAAAATATTAAATATTGAATTATTTATAAATTCAACGTTATCATATTTAATGGTATTAACCTTTGGATATCTAGTAAAACAAGATATTATAAAAATCGAATTTATTGCAAATCTAATAAAATATATAACATTAAATGAATGTATTTTAATGTATTTAATTTTGTTTGTAGTAACACAATTAATAGCAAGAAAATTTGCAAAGAAAATATTTAAAAGTTCTGCAATGAACAGATATAATGAGGAGGTGTAATATTATGATAAAATTAGTAAAAGTAAATAAATATTTTAATAGAAGAAAAAGAAATCAAATGCATATCATAAATAATACATCTCTTGAATTAGGTGATAATGGATTAGTTGCAATTTTAGGGAGTTCAGGAAGTGGAAAAACCACATTATTAAATGCAATAGGTGGACTTGATAAAGTTAATAGTGGAAAAATATATATAAATGGTAAAAAAATAACACATAAAAGAGCTTATACAGTTGATAAAATAAGAAATCTAAATATGGGATATATATTTCAAGATTATAAATTGTTAGAAAATATGTCTGTATATGATAATGTTGCACTATCATTAAAAATGATAGGAATAAAAAATAAGAAAGAAATACAAAAAAGAGTAAATTATGTTCTTGAAGCAGTAAAAATGTACAGATATAGAAATAGACCTGCTAAAATGTTATCAGGTGGAGAAAAGCAAAGAGTTGCAATAGCAAGAGCACTTGTAAAAAATCCAAGTATAGTAATTGCAGATGAACCAACTGGTAACTTAGATAGTAAAAATTCTTTACAAGTAATGAATATAATAAAAGCAATTTCAAAAGAAAAATTAGTAATTCTTGTAACACATGAAGTTGATTTAGCTAATTTTTATGCTTCAAGAATTATAGAACTTCAAGATGGAAAAATTGTTAAAGATTATGAAAATGAGCCAAAAGAATCATTAGAATATAGATTAGATAATAAATTATATTTAAAAGATTTTGAAAATATTAATAATATCGATAAAGATGATATTAATGTAAATATATATTCTGATAACAAACAAGATAAGATTAATATAAAATTAGCAATAAAAGATGGAAATATCTATATCCAATCAGAAAACAAGGTAGAAGTTGTTGACGAAAATTCATCAATAGAATTAGTAGATGATCATTATAAAAAGATCGATAAAAGCATTTATGATGAAGAAAAATATAATTTAGAAAATATATCTGATAAAAAATATAAAGCAAAATATAAATCAATTTATGGAATAGCGAAATCAATAATTACAGGTTTTAAAAGAATTTCAAATTATACTATACTAAAAAAATTATTATTATTAGGATTTTTTGCATCAAGTATGTTTGTAGTATACGCAATATGTAGTATATATGGTGCATTAGATGTAAGAGATATAGATTTTATGCAAATAGATAGAAATTATTTACAGGTTGAAAACACTACAATAAGTGTTGATGATTTTCTAAAATATGAGCAAGAGTCTGGAATTGATTACATATTGCCTGGAAGCGGAGGAGTTATATTTACATTAAATAATAAAGATTATTATCAGACAGCAACACGTCCTGCAATGGTTAATGGATATTTAGTAGGTATAGACACAATAACAGCAGATAATTTAATAAAAGGTAGAATGCCAGAAAATGAGTATGAAATTGTAGTAGATAAAAGAGTAGTACAATCTGTTACATCAGATATGGGAATGGCAGGAAGTTTAGGAATAAAAACAGATGAAGATTTGCTAGGAAGAAGTTTAACTATCAAAAACTTAAAAGACTTTAAAATAGTTGGAATTGCAGACACAGAAGCAGAGTCTATATTTGTTAATAAATCTATGTTTGTAAATATAATCGCAAATGCCACAGGTGCAAATAATGTAAATGATTGGTTTACTAGTGTTTATAAAGAAGAAACAACAGATAGTGAAGTAATGGATTATAATTTGTTTTTAGATGATATTACATTAACAAAAGGAAGATTACCAGAAAATGATTATGAAGTTATAGTAAATCAAATTAATAAAGATACTATGAAATTAAATAAACCAATAAAAGCACAAGTAAATGGAGAAGAACTTGTAGTTGTTGGATATTATGATAGTCAAGCAGATTTACAGGCATATCTTGTAAATAATAATACAGTAAAATATAATGTAATTGATAAGCAAAATTCAATGACAATATATGCAAAAGATAAATCACAAGTTATGAATAAATTTAAAGATGAGTATAGATTGAATATTATTGATAGATATGAAAAAGATAGAAGTGATTATCTAGAATATAAAAAAGATTCAGTAAAAAGTGCAATAATACTTGCATCTATAATACTTGCAATATCACTAGTTGAAATATATTTGATGATGAGAGCATCATTCTTATCAAGAATAAAAGAAATTGGAGTATTTAGAGCAATTGGAGTAAAAAAATCAGATATATATAGAATGTTTTTAGGTGAAATTATTGCTATCACTGTATTTGGAAGTGTACCAGGAATTGCACTCATGACATATATATTGGCATCAATTACTAAAATTCAATCAGCCTCAAGATTGTTTATTGTTAATTTTCAAACAATAGGTTTAAGCGTTTTAATTATATTTGGAGTTAATATATTAGTTGGATTATTACCATTATTTAAAATTCTAAGAAAAAGACCTGCTAGAATTTTAGCAAGACATGATGTGGAATAAATAAAATTTATGTAAAGAGTGTTGAAAAATTGACGGATTATGTGAATGTGATATAAGAAATTTGTCAAGAAGTGGTATGTAGATGAAAAAACATCTTACATGTCACTTTTTTTATTATATAAAAAAACATAATTCTATTGAAAAAAATTTTTTAATAATATATAATAAATTTAAAGTTTTAAATTTATAGAAAACAGAAGTAAAATATTGATATGTGTATGAAATATCAGTAATAAAAAACGGAGGAAATAATGGGAATAGAATTTGAAAAAATAAAATTGCGTGATTATCAACAAGAAGCAATAGATAATATGTACGAATTATTTAATGAAGGAAAAAGATCTGCTACAGTATTATTGCCAACTGGTGGTGGAAAAACTTATGTTGCACTTGATGCTATGGCAAGAGAAATGAAACCAAGTGACAAAGAAGGTGTTATATCAGAAACATCTATATTTTATTTTGCTCCTAATGATGGGATTGTTCAACAGACGTTAGAAAGAATTAGTGAATATATGATAGGTGATAGACCTGAATATAAAGGCTTATCAGTAGAATCAAAAGTAAAAAAAGCATTTCCAAATCTAAAAGTAAAATGCTATCAAAGTATGAAGTCAAGAGAAAATGGAGATACACTAAGTAAAGAAAATAATGAATATTTAGAAGATGTTGATGCAGATTTTTGTATATTTGATGAAGCTCATAGAGGCGCAGCAGAAACATTTAGAAAGAAAATTAAGAGTTTTGTTCAAGCACACTCAAAAGCAAAATTTTTAAATATTACAGCTACTCCAGAAAGAGATGCTGACTTAAAAAATGTAATGAAAGAAATTGCAGAGGTAACTGGATATTCTGTTAAAGAGATTGCAGATGATAAACATATAGCAAAAGATCTTAATTTATTGGAAGCAATTGAAAATGGTTTGGTTGTTAAACCAGAAATAATCTTCTTTCCATGTACATTAGATGAGTCTGATGAGTATAAAAAAGTAGAAGAAGCATATACATTGTCAGCAATTGCTTCAGAATGTGAAGAAACTAAAAAAATGAAAGAAGAAGTTGTAAAATTATCAATGACTAACCCAGATTTAATAGAAAGATTTGTAAAATTTTCACCAAAACTAGAAGCTGATTTAAGAAGAGAATCAATTTCATTAAATAAAGCTCTTGTAGCACTTAATAAGATGCTTGATGAAAAATTAAAAAAAGATAAAGTAGATGAAAAAGAAGTTGAAGAAATTAAAAAGAAATATAGTGAAGTAGATAGAAGAAAGAAAAATATAGATAGAATTGCACCACCAAATCCAAAAGGAAGTTTATCAAACACAGATGATGAAAGATAAAGGAGAAAATATAATGACTAATAAAAGTTTGATTGTAAAGAAAAAAGATTCAATATTTGATAAAATAATAAGTTTTTTTAAATCTATTTTTCATAAAAAAGTAGATAGTAAAGAGGTTGAACCAAAAGAAGTTGAAAATATAAATGAAAAAGATAATATAGAAAATGTAGCAAAAGAAGAGAATACTAATGAAATAGAAAAAATGAACAAAGAAAAATTTTTCAAACTATATGAAGATGTAAAAAATGAAAAAATAAATGTAGAAGATTTATCAATAAGTGAGATTATCGTTATAAATGCAATGCTAAAAGAAGAAATTGATATGAAATTAAAAAAATTACAAGAAAAAGTTCAATTTTAATATTAAAAGAAAAGTAGCCATAATTAAATGGTTGCTTTTCTTTTTAATAAAAAATTAATAAAACAGATATTTCGAAATTGCTCAAAATATGGTATAATAATGGCGAAAAAACAGAAAAAAGCTAATAAAGGAGAAAAAGTTATGTATAACATATTAGTAGTAGATGATGACAAAGAAATAGTAAAAGCAATAGAAATATATTTAGGAAAAGAAAATTATAATATATATAAAGCTTATGATGGTGAAGAAGCATTGAAACAAATAAATGAAAATGAAATTAATTTAATAATAATGGATATAATGATGCCAAAAAAAGATGGAATAGAAACACTAGAAGAGATAAGAAAAAACAAAGATATACCAGTAATATTATTGTCAGCAAAATCAGAAGATATAGATAAAATAAATGGATTAAATATAGGAGCAGATGATTATATAACAAAACCATTTAATCCAGAAGAGCTAATAGCAAGAGTAAATGCATTGCTTAGAAGATATTCTAATTTTGAAACTGAAGATATAAATAGTAAAAATGTGATAAAAAATGGTGGATTAGTAATAAATGATGATTTGAAACAGGTCACAATTGATGGAAAAGAAATAAAACTTACGCCAACAGAATACAATATTCTAAAATTTTTAACAGAAAATAAAGGCAAAGTATATTCGATAGAAGATATTTATCAAAATGTATGGAAAGATGATTATTTTGCATCAGATAATGTAATTGCAGTACACATAAGACATATAAGAGAAAAAATAGAAATAAATCCGAAAGAACCAAGATATTTAAAGGTAATTTGGGGTGTAGGATATAAGGTGGAATGTATATGAAAAGAAACGTAATTTTTAAAGTATTAGCTTTTGTATGTATACCGATTTCCATAATTGCAGTTGTGTTATCTCTATTTGCAGCATATGCAAAAAATGGAACTGATTACAATGAAAATAAATATTATGCTTCACATTCTTTTGGAACAGCATATATGATGGATTTATCTGATGCCTGCGATAAATTAATATACGAAAATGAAAACTATTATAGTATAAATTATGGCGAAAATATAATATATTTTACTAACAACCAATCACATAATAGTAATGTTAAAAATTTCAAATATATTGTAATTTACAAAAATAAAGCTTTAACAAATATTGATACAGGAAAAGATTTAACTACTATTGAAGCAATAAAAGATTATATTAAAAATATTCAAGGATATGAAAAAGTAAATATCTCAAATGGTATAATAGAATCTAGCAATGACACTGTTAAAAAAATTGGCTCCATATATTTAGGAAACTTTACTAAAACATATTATACAAAAGAAGGCAATGAGAAAGAGTATCATACAGCCAAATGTGCTGATTTTGATATTTATAGTGCATATGAAGCAGGTTTTAGTGAAAATTCTAAAGAAAAGGCTGTTACAAATTTACTTGATAAAATACCAGTGATAAATGATGGTTGCTATATTATAATTCCAGTTGGTTCTATTTTAACAATGCTTATGATTATATATCTAGCAATTACAATAGGCGAAGAAAAGAAGCTAAACTATTTTGATAAAATACCACTAGAAATGGTAGGGGTTGTATCAATTATAATTTCTGTAATACCGTTTATAATTCTATCAGAATATTTCAATGGGACAGAAAATGACTACATAGGTGGGATGAGCATAATAGTTACAATAGCTTTAATAATCTACATAATTACTTGTCTATTTATGGTAACATTTATAAGAAGATTAAAAGCAAAAAGTTTTTGGAAAACAACAATAATAGGTAAAATTTTTTACTGGTTTAAAGATATATTTTTTAAAAATTTGTCGTATTCACTTGGAATTACAGCAAAAGTAATAATTGCATTTTGCACCGTTGGTATTTGTACATTAATGATAATATTTCTTTTTAGAAGTGTTTTTAGTATTATTTTGCTGATTGCATTATATGGATATGTAATTTATAGAATAATTAAATTTTTGAAAGAATGTTCAAAAATAGAGAAAAAAATCGAAGAAATGAAAGATGGAAATAATCAAACTCCACTTGATATAAAAGAATTTTCGCCATCTTTTAGGAATATAGCTGTATCAATAAACAATATTTCAGAGGGAATAGAAACAGCTG
>ERZ859732.347-NODE-347-length-19270-cov-11.642467_pt1 | contig 19270 bp, 18 predicted proteins | sample MGYA00510123_ERZ859732 | MGnify/ENA primary metagenome ERZ859732 (study PRJEB30046, sample SAMN00715133) | human gut metagenome | study: EMG produced TPA metagenomics assembly of the A metagenome-wide association study of gut microbiota in type 2...
CTAGCATCTACGAGGTGCCTGTAAACATGCAGAACCAGGGCCTCGACACCGCCATTCTCCGCAAGATGGGCGAACCTATCGGCGAGAAGCCTGCACTGGGTCCTTGGAGAGCTTTCCTCGACCGCAGAAACAAGGCTACAGAGGTGGTAAACATCGGTCTCGTAGGAAAATACGACCTGCAGGATGCCTACAAGAGTATCCGCGAGAGTCTCTCGCATGCCGGCACCTACAACGACCACAAGGTGAAGATTACATTCATCAACTCAGAATATCTCACAGAGGAGAACGTGGCTGAGCAGCTGAAGGGTCAGGATGGCATCGTCATCTGTCCTGGATTCGGCCAGCGAGGCATCGAGGGCAAGATTATCGCAGCCCACTACACCCGCACCCACGACATCCCTACCTTCGGCATCTGCCTGGGTATGCAGATGATGGTGATTGAGTTCGCCCGCAACGTGCTGGGCTACAAGGATGCCAACTCACGCGAGATGGATGAGAAGACTCCGCATAATGTCATCGACATCATGGAGGAGCAGAAGAACATATCAAACATGGGTGGAACCATGCGACTCGGTGCCTACGAGTGCGTGCTGAAGCAGGGCAGTCGCGTGTTCAACATCTATAAGAAGGAGCATATCCAGGAGCGCCATCGCCACCGCTATGAGTTCAACAACGATTTCCTGAAGGAATACGAGAAGCATGGCATGATGTGCGTGGGCCGCAACCCAGAGAGCGACCTGGTAGAAATCGTGGAGATTCCGGGCTTGAAGTGGTACGTAGGAACACAGTATCACCCGGAATACCAGAGCACGGTTTTGAAACCACACCCACTGTTTGTTGACTTTGTAAAGACCGCCATCGCTAACCAGAAATAGCAGGAAAAGAGCTAAGATTCTGCTGCATTCATCATGAAAAAGCGGATGGCTGTCTCTTCAGACAGCAGAAAGGCATAGAGTTTGCTGTCTCTTCAGAGAAAATAAAACAATAAAAATAAGAATGAATAAAAACAACATTTTCGGTTTCCTCCTGATTGCCGTAGTGCTGATAGGTTACAGCTGGTACAACCAGCCATCAGCCGAAGAACAGAGAACGGCATTCGTTCAGGACTCCATCGCCAAGGCTAAGCATGCCGAGATGGAAAAAGCAAGCAAGGCTGCCGCTGATAAGCGCCAGGCTGATGCAAAAGCAAAAATCGAGGCAGACTCTACCGCCCTCTTCTACTCGGCTTTGAAGGGACAGGCTAAGACTGTAACGCTCGAAAACGAGAAAGTGGTGCTTACTCTCAACACCAAGGGTGGCACTGTAGAGAAAGCTGTAATCAAGGGGTATGTGGGTCACAACCTCGAGGTGAAAGATGGTTCTGCCGACCAGAAGGACGTTACGCTCTTCGACGGAAAAGACCAGTGCCTCAAGTTCATGCTCGAGGCAAAGGAAGCAAACATCATCACCAGCGACCTCTACTTCACTCCATCCAACGTTACCAAGAACTCTGTAACCATGACTGCTGTGGCTGCCCCTGGCAAGACCCTCAGCATGACTTACACCCTGGGCAAGGGCTACATGCTCCACATGAGCCTGCAGGCTGAGGGAATGTCTGGTCTGTTCTCGCCAAACTGCAACAAGATGAGCATCGACTGGAGCGACAAGGCGCGCCAGCAGGAGCGTGGATTCATGTTCGAGAACCGCTACACCACCCTCACCTATCATGAGGCAGAGGGCGGCACCGACCACCTGAACGAGGGCAGCGAGAAAATCGACGAGAAGATTGAAGAGACTATCGACTGGGTATCTTTCAAGAACCAGTTCTTCTCTGCCATCATGGTGGCTAAGGACAACTTCGACAAGGATGCCTTCATGACTTCTATTCCTCAGGAAAAGGGTACTGGCTACCTGAAGCAGTTCCAGGCAAAGATGAAGACTTCCTTCGACCCAACCGGCAAGAAGGCGTCTGAGTTTGAGTTCTACTTCGGTCCTAACGACTTCCAGATTCTGAAGAATACAGAGAAGGAGAGCACCTTCGGCAAGGATCTGGAGTTCCAGAAGCTCGTTTATCTGGGATGGCCTATTATCCGCTGGATCAACCGTTTCTTCACACTCTACGTGTTCGACTGGCTGAGCAATGTATTCCCAATGGGTATCGTATTGATTCTCATCACTTTGCTCTTGAAGCTCATCACCTACCCTATGGTGAAGAAGAGCTACATGAGTTCTGCCAAGATGCGTGTGTTGAAGCCAAAGCTCGAGGCAGCTACCGCTCAGTTCAACAAGCCAGAGGATCAGATGCAGAAGCAGCAGGCGATGATGGCAGAGTATGCTAAGTATGGTGTAAGCCCACTGTCTGGCTGTTTGCCAATGCTGATTCAGATGCCGGTTTGGGTTGCGATGTTCAACTTCGTTCCTAACGCCATCCAGCTTCGTGGTGAGAAGTTCTTGTGGATGAACGACTTGAGCACCTTCGACCCAATCTTCGAGTGGCACACCAACATCTGGTTGATTGGCGACCACTTGAGTTTGACCTGTATTCTCTTCTGCGTAGCCAACCTATTGTACTCATGGATGACGATGCGCCAGCAGCGTGATCAGATGGTAGGTCAGCAGGCAGAGCAGATGAAGATGATGCAATGGATGATGTATCTCATGCCATTGATGTTCTTCTTCATGTTCAACGACTACTCAGCAGGTTTGAACTTCTACTATTTCATCTCATTGTTCTTCAGTGCCGCAATCATGTGGACCTTGCGCAAGACCACCAACGACGAGAAGCTCCTCGCCATTCTGGAGAAGCGCTATCAGGAGAACAAAAACAATCCTAAGAAGGCAAGCGGCTTGATGGCCAGAATGCAGGCCCTCCAGGAGTTGCAGCGCAAGCAGCAGGAAGAGATGATGCGTAAGCAGGCAGAACTGAACGAGAAGAAGAATAATCTCGGAAAAGAATAATCTCAGGGAAATAACAATCTCGGGAAAGATTACCCCCGAAAAGGTATAATTTGTTAAATGATATTATAAATTATACCTTTTCGGGGGTATTTTCATTTTTTATTCGTATATTTGTCCCCGAAAGGGTATAATATAATATCTTTAATAGTAGGATTTTACCCGAAAGGGTATAAAATGAATAAAATATGAGCAATACATTATCATCATACGTCAAGGAGATGCGCAAGCAATTCGGATTGACCCAGGTAGATCTGGCGGCGAAATCGGGCGTAGGTCTCCGATTCGTAAGAGAACTGGAGCAGGGAAAGGAAACATTGCGACTCGACAAAGTTAATCAGGTTCTTCTCCTCTTCGGCCAGGAAATCGGTCCCGTTCCTATCAGAAAAGAATAAAAATAGAATTTTATGAAACAAGGAAAGATTTATCTCTACAACCAATACGTAGGTCTGCTGACGGAAGATGAAACGGGCTTCACCTTCGCCTATGATGCAGATTACCTGGCATCAAGTCAAGCCGAAGCCGTGAGCCTCACACTCCCGTTATCCAACGAACCCTACCACGATACCGTACTGTTTCCCTTCTTCGATGGGTTAATCCCAGAAGGATGGCTGCTTAACATCGCAGAAAGCAGTTGGAAAATCAACCAGCGGGATAGAATGTCACTCCTCCTTGCCTGCTGCAAGGATTGCATCGGAGCCGTAAGCGTCATCCCACTTGAAGAATCTCATGCAGAAGAAACTGGCAATTCCACTGCAGAAGGAACTTCACTTGCAGAAAGAACTTCACCTGCAGAAGGAACAAATGCTTCACCCCAAAACTAGAAAGGAGAATGAAATATGGAAAAATGTCTATATTGCTATAAACCGCTCAAGCCAGGCCTGGTAGATTACCACCCTGCTTGTGCCAAGAAACTCTTCGGCACCAAGGAAGCCCCTGTTCTACCCTATGTAAGAAAGGAAATCGGCGACCTGGCAAAGCAAGTAGTGCGTGCCCAAACCACCCTCACGGGTGTGCAGGCAAAGCTCTCGCTCGATGTCAACCCAGGCGGAAAGAACGAACCATCCCGCTTCACCATCGTAGGCCTCTGGGGAAAATACATCCTCAAGCCCCAAACCGATCGCTATCGCTGTCTTCCCGAAATAGAAGATCTCACGATGCACCTCGCCGAAGCCGCCAAAATTAGCGTAGTTCCCCATGGCTTAATCCGCTTTGCCGATGGCGAACTCTGCTACATCACCCGGAGAATAGACCGCCAGGACGATGGAACAAAAATACCGATGGAGGATATGTGCCAGCTGTCCGAGCGTCTCACCGAATACAAATACAAAGGATCCTACGAGCAGGTAGCCAAACTCATCAAAAAGTATTCCTCCTTCTCGCAGCTCGACCTCGTGAACTATTGGGAGTTAGTCATCTTCTCGTGGATTACCGGCAACGCCGACATGCACCTCAAGAACTTCTCGCTCTACAACAACCGCAAGTTGGGCTATGGCTTAACCCCTGCCTACGACCTTCTCTGCACCAAGATTGTAATGCCGGAAGATACAGAAGAACTCGCCCTGACGCTCAATGGCAGAAAGCGAAAGATTCAGAAAGCAGATTTCATCAAGGTAATGACCGCATCAGGACTCAGCGAAAAGGTAATCAACAACATCGCCAAGAAGTTCCGCCGCTCCATCGTGAAATGGCTCGACCTCATAGAAGCCTCTTTCCTGCCGGATAGCATGAAGAAGGAATACAAAAAGCTGATTCTCAGCAGAGTCATGGCTTTGAGATAATTTATTTCTGCAATTCTTTCCGCCAAGCAGAACAAACGAGAATAAAAAAAACAAAAAATAAGAATAGTATAAACAAAAAAAGAAATGAAGAAAATACTCTTATCACTTTTAGCAGCTGTTGGCTTATCAACCACCGGCTGCTCAGCACAGGCTGGCCAATCATCAAAATCAGCCCCATCCGACGGCATCATCGTATTGGCTCCACAAGCCTTCATCAACCAGGCAAAGGCGGATACCACCAGCTTCCTCCTCGATGTACGCACCCCAAAGGAATATGCAGAAGGACATCTGGCAGGTGCCCAACAACTGGATTACCTCAATCCCGAAGCATTCGATGCCGGCATCAGTAAGCTTGATAAATCCCGCACCTACTACATCTATTGCAGAAGCGGAAAGCGAAGCCATGGTGCCTGCCAGAAAATGAAGAAGCAAGGCTTCAAGGTATATGATATGGAAGGAGGAATACTCAACTGGACCAAGCTCGGAATGCCGGTTGAAAGATAAAGAATTACCCCCCGAAAAGGTATAATTAATCAAACTTCACGATTAACTATACCCCTTCGGGGGTATTTTATTTTATCCGAATTTATTTCTTCAAGAGAATCCAAGCCGAATCTACTTCTTCAATACCGGCTCGCAGGTGATGCTGACACCAAGCTTCTTGAAAATCTTCTGATCCACATCACTCAGCATCACGGTGCAATGAGCCTGACAGCCGCGAAGCTTAGGCAACTGCTCCAATGCCTTCCTGCAGTTCTCATCATTCTCTGAAAGAACAGAAAGAGCTACCAAAACCTCATCCGTATGAAGACGAGGATTATGACCGCCCAGATAGTTCACCTTCGTATGCTGAATAGGCTCAATCATCGACTGAGGAATCAGCTTCAGCTCATGGTCGATGCCCGCCAAGTGCTTGGTTACATTCAGCAGCAATGCCGCACTGCAACCCAGCAACTCACTGCTGTGACCGCAGATAATCGTGCCATCCTCCAACTCAATCGCAGCAGAAGTATGACCCGTCGCCTTCTTGTGATCCTTAGCCGCTACAGTCACCTTGCGATAAGCCGTGGTAATATTAGCCTGCTTGAAAAGCATCTGAATCTTGCTGATCTCCGCCTCGTTGCACGCACCGGCAGCCAACTTGTTGGTAGCCGCATAGTAACGGCGGATAATCTCGTTCTTCGAAGCCTCGCAGCAAGCCTCATCATCCGAAATGCAGAAACCCACCATGTTCACACCCATATCCGTAGGCGACTTGTATGGATTGCTTCCGTAGATACCCTCAAACAAAGCGTTGAGCACAGGATAAATCTCCACGTCGCGGTTGTAGTTGATGGCAATCTTGTTGTATGCTTCCAGATGGAATGGGTCAATCATGTTCACATCATTGAGGTCGGCAGTTGCAGCCTCATAGGCGATGTTTACCGGATGTTTCAACGGGAGATTCCATACAGGGAAAGTCTCAAACTTGGCGTAACCCGCACGCACCCCACGCTTGTTCTCGTTATAAAGCTGACTCAGGCAGACAGCCATCTTGCCGCTACCAGGACCCGGAGCAGTAACGATGACCAGCGGACGCTCGGTCTCCACATAATCATTCTTGCCGAATCCCTCGTCTGAAGCGATGAGATCCACATCATGAGGATAACCCTCGATGAGATAATGGCAGAAAGTCTTGATGCCCTCACGCTCCAGGCGCTGCTTGAAGGCGATGGCTGCAGGCTGACCGTTATAATGGGTGATGACAACAGAGCCCACCATGAAGCCACGGTTCTGGAACTCGCCACGAAGGCGCAGCACGTCCTCATCGTAAGTAATGCCCAGGTCGGCACGCTTCTTGTTCTTCTCGATGTCGGCGGCACTGATTACGATAACAATCTCGATGCTATCGCTGATTTTCTGGAACATGCGCAGTTTGCTATCAGGCTGGAAACCCGGCAAAACGCGGCTGGCGTGGTGGTCATCGAAAAGCTTGCCTCCCAATTCCAGGTAAAGCTTTCCGTCAAACTTAGAGATTCTCTCCTTAATGTGCTCGGATTGAATCTTCAAATACTTCTCGTTGTCAAATCCTAACTTCATATTGTGTTATCTTTCTTTGAGTTGAATTCTATATCCTTATCGTTTAAAAAACAAATCGCCTGCAAAATTACAAAAAAGTATTGAATTACGAGACAAATATGAAGATAAAGTTTCTAAAAAGTGACAGATAAGCCACAAGAAAGAGAAATAAACTCGCAATCCTTTCGCCAAATCGAATTTTTGCAGTAACTTTGCACCGAATATTCAATAAAATCACAAAAATATGATTAAAGCAATGATTCTGGCTGCAGCAGCACTCACCATGAGCGCAACTTCAGCCGATGCACAGACTATGATTGAAAAGAACAACATCAAGGTGGAAAACCACCTGATGACCCCAGAGGCTCTTTGGGCGATGGGAAGAATTGGTGGCGCCGAAGCTTCGCCTAACGGCAAGCAGGTGGTTTACCAGGTAGGTTACTACAGCGTGAAGGAAAACAAGAGCCATCAGATGCTCTTCATCATGGATGCCAACGGCAAGAACCAGAAGGCACTGACCACTGATGCCAAGAGCGAGACCGATGCGGCTTGGATTCAGGGCGGAGAGAAGATTGCCTTCATCCGCGGAGGCCAGCTCTGGAGCATGAACCCAGACGGCACCGGACGCAAGCAGCTCACCAACGACAAGTTGGGCATCCAGGGCTTCCGCTTCTCCCCTGACGGCAAGAAGGTAATCCTCATCAAGGAACTCCCTTACCACGGAACCATCAAGGAAAATCCTTCCGATCTGCCTCTCGCCACCGGTCGTCTCGTCACCGATATGAACTATCGCCACTGGGACCACTACGTAGAGAGCCTTCTCCACCCATTCGTGGCTGATGTTGCTGCCGACGGCACCATCAACGCAGGCGAGGATATCCTGAAGGATGAGCCATTCGAGTGCCCTATGGCACCATTTGGAGGCATCGAGCAGCTGGCATGGAGCCCTGATTCCAAGACCATCGCCTATACCTGCCGCAAGAAGGAGGGCGTTCAGTATGCCATCTCTACCGACTCTGACATCTTCCTTTATAATATAGGTACGCGCGAGACCAAGAACCTCTGCAAGGAGGCTGGCTATGTGGAGCCTAAGATTGATGCTACCAAGAGCATGAAGAACCAGGCAGTGAATGCGCCTGAGAATCTGAAGAACAATCCGGGTTACGATGTGAACCCTCAGTTCTCTGCAGATGGCAAGTACATCGCTTGGCAGAGCATGGCTCGCAACGGCTACGAGAGCGACCGCAACCGCCTCTGCGTATACGACCTCGCCACTGGCAAGAAGAACTATGTATCAGACAAGTTTGATTCAAACGTAGAGGGCTTCGTATGGAACAAGGACAGCAAGAGCCTCAGCTTCATCGGCGTTTGGCACGGAACACTGAACCTCTATCAGGCCAACTTCAAGGGCGAAGTGAAGCAGATTACCAACGAGTGGGCTGACTACGGAAGCATCTCGCTCGCCAACAGCGGCAACAAGCTTCTCGCCACCAAGGCAAGCATGAGCCACCCTACTGATATCTACATCGTTACCCCTGGCAAGAATGCCAAGAGCACCAAGGTAGAGCAGATTACCCACGAGAACGACCACATTCTAAGCCAGTTGAACCTGGGCAAGTGTGAGCAGCGCTGGGTGAAGACCACCGACGGCAAGGACATGCTGGTATGGGTGATGTTGCCATCTAATTTCGACGAAACCAAGAAGTACCCTACCCTTCTCTTCTGCGAGGGCGGTCCTCAGAGTCCGGTGAGCCAGTTCTGGAGCTACCGCTGGAACATCCAGATTATGGCTGCCAACGGTTACGTCATCGTATTGCCTAACCGCCGTGGTCTCCCTGGTTTCGGCAGTGCCTGGAACGAGGAGGTTTCAGGCGACTGGACGGGTCAGTGCATGAACGATTATCTTTCTGCCATCGATGATGCTACCAAGAATCTGCCTTACGTAGACAAGGATCGTCTGGGATGTGTAGGAGCCAGCTTCGGCGGTTTCTCAGTATATTATCTCGCCGGTCACCACAACAAGCGTTTCAAGGCGTTCCTCGCCCACGACGGAGCTTTCAATTTGGAGAGCATGTACACCGATACCGAGGAGGCTTGGTTCAGCAACTGGGAGTATGAGGATGCTTACTGGAACAAGGATAAGAGTGCCAACGCCAAGAAGACTTACGAGAACAGTCCTCATAAGTTTGTAGACAAGTGGGATACTCCTATTCTTTGTATCCATGGCGAGAAGGACTACCGCATCAACGCCAACCAGGGCATGGGTGCCTTCAATGCAGCCCGCATGCGCGGTATTCCAGCCGAACTCCTCATCTATCCTGATGAGAACCACTGGGTATTAAAGCCACAGAATGGCGTGCTCTGGCAGCGCACCTTCTTCGGATGGCTGGATAAATGGTTGAAGAAGTAAAGCTTTGAAGAAGTTATTATTTGAAGAAAGAAATCTTTGAAGAAAATAATTAAACAAGAGGGTGCGTCATGGATTTATGACGCACCCTCTTTTCTGTTTCTACTCCCAGAATTCCTCCTTCACATCAAAGCAAGGACAAGCCTTGGCGGAGAACTCGTTGTGACCATGAACCGTCGCCTCGGGATATTCCTCCTTCAGCTGCTCTATGAGCGCTTTCAGCGCAGCCTTCTGCTCGGGAGTTCGGGTGTCCTTCGGCTTGCCATCCTGGGATAAGCCGCCGATGTAGCATACTCCGATGCTCACGGTGTTGTGACCCTTGCAATGGGCGCCCACCTCTTCTACAGATCTACCTACGTGGATACTGCCGTCACGATAAATCACGAAATGATAGCCGATGCAGAAAAAGCCACGCTCACGATGCCAACGGTCTATGTCGGCTACGGTGTAGTCACGACCTTCTTTGGTCGCACTACAATGAATGATGATTTCCTTAATCTTACGCATAATAGAATAATGTAGAATTTATAATGTACAATGTATAATTAACTATGATACCGCTTGCTAAAGTACAGTTAACTATAAAACTTTACCTGGGAAAAATGCCAGATACTTTAGGGGAATTTCTTCCCCCCACAGATTTTTGATATGCAAGTCAATTCGTTTGTTTTCATCAGCTAACTCATTAATCTTCTTGCAAAACTTCTTGAAAAGCTCCTCATCGTAAGCTACAAGTCCCGACATTAAAGACTTGCCCATTACAATGCTTCCATGCTTCAAAGCAAGCGGACCTAAGCCAGCCGTAATATAAGGCGTACGAGACTTCGGATACGACGAAGAATAATCCTTAAGAATTAAAGGCATGATCTTATACTCCTCTACGATCTCTGTCTTAAATTCCTTCTCTTTTTTATGATGCTTCTTCTTGTACTCCACCTCTATCTTCTTCTTGAACTTGATAGGTACTGGTGAGATTACATAATCGCCTGCAGACAGGTAATTATAAGGATGTTCTACTGTGCCGCTGACAATTACACCATTGATAACCATTGTGCCATCCACACCCCATGGGGTGAAGCGACGGCGAAATATAGTAATATTCATGATAATTTATACTTAATTTATTAATGACCCTTAATGACACTGACCCTTAATGACACGCTTAAACGGTAGGCGATGCTTTCTGATAACGCTTGTCTGGCAACACGCTTATCAAGCCCTGTTGCTTCCAGTTCTTCAACATCTGCTTCACCGACTCATGAGTAGCACTCGCCCCTTTCACGGAAAAGCTCTGCTGCTGAGCCTGATCGAAGGAGAAGGTTACGTCAAGACGCTCGAAGATGGAATCGTTTCTACCCCTGCGCGTGCGGTCGTATGGCGACTGTCCGCAATAATCCTTCGACGAGAAAGCATCCTCTATGCGTGTGCGGAAGAAATAGAGCGCATTGTCCAACTGATAATCAGCCAGGATGTTAAAGGCTGCAAGCATGGTAGGCGTCTGCATCTTCACTATCAAATCCTTCCACGCCTGCGGATTCTGTCTCAACAGCTTCTCCGCTCCCTGGAAACCGTGCTTCTGAATCAGCGATTCTGCCACCTTGCAGAGCAGGATGCAGGTCATCATTCTCATCGTAGTAGGACAGATTCGAAAACGCTGACGGGCTTTCACCTTGTCATCATTCTTCATCGTCTCCAGACGAATCTGTTCTAGCCACTCCCTGCCCTTGACTTCCAATTTCGGCAATTCCACCTCTCCTTCCATCAGAGGCAGCAGATGGGCTACCTGTATGATGCGGTCGCGCTGGCGTTCGGTGAGCACATACAGATTATCAGTAAGCGGAGTAAACGTATTGTCCGGGGTTCTTGCCACGGTGATACGGCTCTGAAAACCATCCGTATAATTGTTCACCACTCTATAGAGTGCATCGGGCGTTCCACACATCACCACGTTCCATAACAGTCTGTCTATGTGAACATTCACTGCGTCTGCGCTTCTCGCCTCACGTTCGTAGCTCGTACCGTCGTAAGCCTGTCTTAACATCACGGAAAAATCGCTCATCGCCGATTTCCATTTCTGCGCCACGGTGTCGGCTTCCGGAGTAAACGAGAAGGCGTGCTTGCCTTCCGTATTAGCTAATCTTTCAGCCAAATTCGCCACGGTGTTGTTCAGCGTCAGGCATCTTACGGGCAGTTTCGGCTCTTCCGGCTGCTCCTTCTTGTTCTTCGCCGCACGCTTCTTGGCTCTCCATTCGTCCTCCTTCTGCTGATACATTTTGTCCATATCCTTCACTTCCGAAGTCCATGCATCCACCACGGGGTCGATGCTTCCCTTTCCAGAGGCGAAATCACCGGCGATGTAGGAGATGAGGTTCAGCGAGTTCATCTTGCCGTGAACCGCCACCTTGACACCCGTAGCCAGCATTCCGATTGCCGGGCAGATGGCGGTAATCACCGGCATTGCCAGTGCCGGACCCACTGCATCCAACGAATCCTTCACGCCCAGTGGCATTTTGGGCAGTGCGTTGTAATAAAACAGATCGTCCTGGGCATTCGCCTCATCCAGCGCATTGACCAACGCCTCATTGTCTTCCAGATTTCCGCCCTTAGCAGCCCCCAGCTTCAGCTTTTCCTGTCGGATGGCAGCGAGCACATCTTTCAGGCGCTTAGGCATTTGGGTGATTTTCTCGTTCAGTGCCGAGTTGATGCAAGCCATCTTCTCCTGCTCTGGGAAGCCATCGTAGCAGGGAATTACCTGAGCCATCAGATTGCGGTCGAAGCCACAGATGTGGCGCAGGTTCACGGCAAGCTCAAAGGTCAAAGTGTTGCGGTTGGAGCGAACTGGCTCATGCCCGTCATTATACATCTGCCACCACTTCTGGATGATTTCGGAATATGGGATTCCGAGGTAATCATTACTGGAGGAGGAAGATGAAGGAGATGATGATGAAGCGGAAGCAGGCTGAGCCTGATTCTTAGAAGAATTCTGAGTATTCTGAGAATTCTGAGAGGCTTGAACCTTTGGAGAATTCTGAGAATTTTGAGAATTCTGAGGATTCAAAACCTTCTCTTCAATCTTCTCCAACCAAGGCTTGTAATGCTTGTTCGCCTTATGCGCCCCAGGAGGCAGCTCCTCCTGCCCATACTTCTCACGCTCTTCCAGCACCTTGCCTTCAGCCGCTACGGCAGCTTCCTCATAATCATCCTTGAAGAGTTCGGGTGACAAGTAAAGCAAATCTTCAGCATCAGCAGAAGTTGTGAAATAAACTCGGTTAATATCGTGAGCCGAAGTATCCATCTCGCACTCCATCATCTTGGCAATTCTTACCTGATCCTCCAGGATGGTCTTGCCCATCTCTCGCTTGCAAACCGCATGACCGCCCTGCCTTGCGCTGCGTTCCAGCATCAGCAAACCATATTTTTCAGGTTCCTGCAGCATCAGCTTAGCCGCCTTCTCGAAATCCTGCTTATCATCCAGGTCGAAGCCGAAAGCCCGGCTAGGCAACTTTGTGCCTTTCACCACCCCTTGCGGATAATGCCCGGAGTAGTTAAACTGCACCAGTCTTCGCTTCGCCCCGTCGTTCCCCTCACGTGCCAGTCGCAAGTTCGCCTTCTGCTCGTAGCTTCCACGAATCTTTCTGTATTCCTCTTCCGAGGTGATGGAGCGGGCCACCTTGTGCCCGTTCTCCACCTTAATTAAATAGCAACTCATCTATGTGTTTCTACTTGTCTTTTTAGTTGAACAACCATCTTCTATCGCTTCAACTGATAATCCACCACAGCCTCAGCAGCCTCTTCCGCCTCCTTCACCAGCGTACTGCCGATGTTGATTCCTTCATCGCAGAACACCTTCAAGGTGAGCTGGATGGCTCCATCCTTGGTCTTGCTCACACGACCGTGCGCCAACTTTCTGATCAGCACCGACTGCGAGCGGATTCGTGGTTTAACCACGAAATCAAAAGTACCATCCGAAAGCTGCTGGGCAACGCCCTGCGAGCGGAATCCCTGCACCTTCTCTCCCCCTCCGTGCTCATTAGGCGCAAAGAGAAAACACTTGCTCTCATCATAGAAAGCCATACCACCCAGCTGCACATGCTGGCAGCCATTATTATTCACCTGCTGGTTATTTACCTGCTTATTCTGTCCTTTTTTCTTCATTTTACTGAATTGTTTAGCGAGAAGAAACGTGTGGAATATTGCGCGCTTTACCATGGAAGATCCTCCGCAGTCCCAACTCAGTTAATAATTAAAAGCTTTTGCCCTTACAGGGCGCCTTGCTGATTGCAATTTATTCCCAGGGCGATTGCCCTGGGCTAGGAGCTTCTGCCCTTTCAGGGCGTGTGGGGCCTCTGCTTTACTTGCCCAGCTTTTCAATATCCGTTACGAGGATATCCTGATAAACCTGGCCATTATACTCATGAGCCATGAATCTGAGCGTAACCGCTACTATCGTGCCCGGAGCAAACTTGCACTGAGCCATATTGCCCAGCATGGAAGCAGCATACTGGTTCTCATACTTGCCACCCAACTCCTGCAGGATGATGTTACATTTCATCATCTGTCCGTTCTCACTCTTCTGGCTCTGCACGGCAAAAGCCTCGCCCTGCTGCACCACTCTCAAAATCTGAGCATACATATTATATAATGAAGAAGAGGTTTCAAGATCACCAAACCATTTTGGCGTTGTCTTGTTTCTTCGACGCTGCAAAAGTACTGCGAAAACCAAGGCAAAACAATCCTTTTCCCACAACTTCCCCGAAAAACCCGTGATTTTGGGAAAAATCGGGCATTTCTTGGGAAAAAGTAAGAAGAAGAAAAAAAAGAGAGCTAAAAAGTAAAGAAAAAGGGAAAAATCATTCCCTTTCCCCCAAAAAATCCCTCATTTTTTCCCAACGTTGGGAAAAATCGTGGGAATCTTGGGAAAAATTACCCCCACAACCCACATTTTAACACTCGAAATATTTATAATTCAAAAAAAAATGCTTATTTTTGCACTACAATTAAGTTAAACGTTTTAAAAGGAAATAGATATGAAACGGATAGAAGAACGATATATTAGCTTGCTTACCGATGAGGATAGTTTGAAGGCGTATCGTGATGTCAAGAACTCTATAGATACGGCTTTGGAAAAGGGGCGTGAGGAAGGTAAAAACTGGAAGGCTATCCAAATAGCTAAAAAGATGTTGGATGCTGGAATGGATATGGAAACAGTTATGCAAATAACAGATTTGTCAAAAAGTGAGATTGAGAAACTAAAATGATAAATCTCTATTCAAATTAAGCCTCCAAATTGCAAAATAAGTGGTTCAAAGAGCGAATAGTCCCATTTTGAGGCATTTTTAAGGCTGTAGTTGCGTGCTAAAGTTGTTTGACCAACAAATGAACACTAACTATTAGCCAGAGTTAGTTAACGCCAAGGGCAGAATATAACTCCCAAGGCTATTGTTTAATTTAAATAGAATCCACATTTTAAAGTGGACCCATGTATAGAAATATGAAAAAGTATATTTTATGGCAATTAATACTCCTTTTATTTGTACCGTACTCTTCTATTAAGGCGCAAAGTCTTGAAAATTTAGAGAGTATAGAGTCACGTGCTTATGATTTTTGGGGGCCTAGTAAAATAGACAAAGATATTTATGTTTATTCCCAAAATGTAAGTGTTAATCCAATTAAGACACTTCCTATTAAATTGATTTATAGTTATGACTATAAGAGAAGGATGATTCGATACCTATTGAGCAACTCTAATAGTTATATGATTTTATCTAAAGAGTGTAACAAAAGAGTAAACAAGTTCTTGAAGAAATGTAGTTATGTAAATTTTCAAGGCGACGATATAGAGAAAATGACGATTGAATATAGAAAGGCATTAAACTCAAAATATCAACATCATAATGATTCTGTTCGTAAGGCACGTGATATAGCAAAGCAAGAAAAAGCGAGACGACAAGCTATAGAGGATTCTATTCGTTTAGTAAAAGAATCAAAGACCCATATCAGATTTATGGGAATTGAATTAAACGATGCTGTTGATTTGGTTATGCTTGATCTTAGAAAGAAAGGTTTTGAAACGATAGATTTTCGTAAAAATGGATATGTTATGTCTGGCAAATTCATGGATCGTAAAGCTATAGTCACTCTGCATTCAACGCCTGAGACAAATAATATTTATATGGTTAACGTTGTCTTTGATGAAGAAAACTCTTGGTATAGCTTGAAGTCTGAATTTCTGAATATTGTGAAATCATATAGGGCTAAATACAAATGTATAGACTCTGGAAGAACATTCCTTGAACCATATTATGAGGGAGATGGCTTTGAGTTGCAAGGTGTCGCAAAGGATAAATGCTGCTTCTTTGATAAATATGAAGCCGAAGGTGGCACAATATATGTAGAAATAAGCGATATGAGAAGAATTTTTATTAAATATATAGATACCTTCAACTCAAAACGGAATGAAAGGGAAACTATAAATAAAAATCTCGAAGAAATATAAAGAGATATATGCTTTATAAAGATTACACTATTAAGAGGAAATAGAGTTTATTTACTCGTGTCAGTTTATTGCCAAAATCATAGGTGTGAGAGGAATGGGTAAATCTCCGGTTGTGCATGACTTCCTCCTGGTAGAAGAATAAGAACTGAAAATGGAAAATGACTACTACGATTTGGATAAGTGGAAAACTTTTGTTCTTCGTGTCCTTTTAGAGAAAAATGGTTCTTCCCTAACAGATTATGTGTGGAATAGATTGAAGCACGAGTTTTCTTTAGGAGAGAACGAGCAGACGGAACATAATCTTTATACAGAAAGTGTGCTCAAATGTCTTGAAGTTGAACATGGGTTAATTAGAACAAATAAAAGAGGAATTCAGATTACCACCAAAGGCGAAGAAGTTGCAAAGATGAACAATGGTTTTCGTTCTTACTTAGATTCAAAGTATAGACATAGACTATTACAACGGATAAATGATTATGTGGTGACTGCAACGGGAATACTTTCATTGATGATGACTATGTTTTCATTTGTTAATCTATTTTATAATTGGATTGATAAAAAGTATTCTTTTCTTCCACCACTTATTCTAGGCTTGTTTTTGGTTGTGTTTAGATTGATTTGTAAATCAAAATAAAGAACTATCGCTAAACAACCGATTGATTTAGTCAAAATCTAAATTCAATCGGTTGTTAGTTGACAGTATCGTGGTTGGTAAGTGTAAGAAATATTTTAAAGGGTTCACTTTGCTTATAAATATGTGGGAAGGTGCGCCCTCCCATCGCACCTTCCCTACTCCTCCTTCTTCAAATACTTCTCTTATATTCTTCCGTCTTCTTCAGCTTCTCATAGAGGCTCTGGGCCATGGCATAATCATGATCGGAATCCTTCAGCCACTCCGAAAAATGGAGGTTATGGTTCTTTTGGGTTTCCTGCTTTCTGAACGAATCTACCACGCATTTCTTTTCTACATCAGGAAACATCAGGTTCATGCGGGCAGCAAAGGCATTCTTGTCTTTACCCTCCTTCACCATGTGGAACGTATATTTCATCAGGCACCACACTATGTACCAGTTCTGCTGCTTGGTCATGTTGCCCTTTATCCAGAACTTCAACATCTTTTCTAACTTAAATGGATCCACCCAGTTGGCAAATAAAGAATCGCCATGATGCTCATAGTCATCAGCCTGGGCTATCTTCTCCTCCAACTTTCCATACTCACCCTGATACTTGAACAGCTTGACAAAATCTTCCGGTGAAGCCTGCTCTCGGACAAGTGTATGGACCAGCTCTTCTTCATCCTCTTCATTGATGTTATTATACCAATCTCCACATAGCTTATAATTTCCGTATTTATCTATCGTTTCTACCATCACTTTCTGTAAATCCACTTTAGTAAAACCCATTCTCCTGCTTTCCATGTGACGCTTCTGCACCTTTGCCTCATGCTCCAGATGAGCCGGTAGTATATGCTCGTCAAAATCTCGCTTGATATAATGATAAATAATCACAGCCTCCTGATCAGTGCGGGAAAAACGGGTTCTGCACAAGTCGTTAAAATCATTGTATATACGGGTAATTGTAGCGATGGTTTTCTCCAAAGCCAACTTCAATCCGGTAGAGATAAAAACTTTCAAATTAGCTATAAAATGCGGAAACTCAGCACTAGTCTGAGCAGTTAGCTTCTCATACTGAGCATAAATAACATTGTCACTAAGAAATTGTCCATAGTCATCTACATCCAAAAAATAGTTTACATGCTTATGAGCAATATCCAGAATGTCATTCAGTACCTTCTCCAAAACTTCCTTATAGATGGCCATCAGCTCATCATCATAGCTTTTGTAGATGGTAATATAGACTTTCTTATGGAGCGTATGAATATATTCAAGAAAATCTGTCAATTGCTCGGCAAGGTTTTGGTAAATATGATTGTAATGAGTAAGATCCTTTCGCTTTTCAGTTTTCCATTGAAAATCTTCCATAGCATGACGAATCTCCTTAGATAGATGCTCTGCTTCTCTCTTAAACTGGTCAACATCATCCTTAGTTACAGGTGTGTATTTCTTTTCTCCTGTAGCCTCATCCGTTACCAACAAATCTTCTTCTGAAGTAATTTTCAGGAGAAAGACGTAACGATTATCTTTATTGGGTAATTCCTCTAATTCCATCTATTTGATTTTATAGGTTTAAAATGTTGTGTTGATAAAATAAGCGGCGTAGGGTTCCTTGTAAGCACCGATATTCGGGTACCTGCAAGAACCTTCAACAAGGTACAAACAAGTACAGCCCACGCCGTAGAGGAGTGGACGCCTTGCTGTCACCGTCTTCTTGTTGAATTTCTGAATTTGCAGGTTCTGAATATCGTAGAAGTGTCAGATAATCAGCGTCTATCGTATTATGATTTCTGTCTATTTGCTTTCTGTTTCTTACTTCAAAATTTTTAAAGAGTCAAGTCCACGTCGAAAGCGGATCCGATTCAAATTAAACAAATGTCTTGGCAGGGTTAAACCCTCCTTAACGATTACTAACTCAATCACTGTATAGCAACACCAGTGAAGTTTTCTGCACATCATGCACAGAATTCGCCCCCAAAGTTACAAAATAATTGCGAAAAACGTGCATATTTATATAGATTAACACAAAAAAAATGAGAAAAAACTTCAAAAAACATGGGCAAAGAGGGATTTATTGTATTTTTAAACAAAACCAAAACATCAAAATATTATATTCCGTTCAATATCCGTTTATCCTGCATATTTTCAGCTTTTTATAAAACATGCTTATATTATCTTTGTTATGAAAGATTATTTATCTGCACGGAAAACTGCAAGAGAGGAAGAAATGGTTTTTCAAGGAATCATGAGCAGAAATTGGCTCTCGGAGCTAAGAAAATGTGCCTCAGATGGCACTTTTCACCCCCACAGAAGGGTAAAAAAGGAAGGGAAAAGGCAGGTTGAAGAGGGACGCAAATGGGCATTTCTAGAATATTATTAACATATTTGGCATAAAAAGCAATACGAGAAAAGCGAAACGACGGGTAAAAAAAGAGCATTTTCCTACTCTTTGCGGAGTAAAACAACAAGAAAACAATTCTGTCTACAAATATCATTTTTACACTAATAATCAATGCTTTACAAATATACAATCATTAGTTTCAGAATAAATTTTCCATAACACTAGGGTGTCATTAAGGGTCAGTGTCATTAAGGGTCATTAAGGTTTCGGGGGCGCAAGTCTCTATATAGTATAATATAAATATATATTTATATTATACTATAGCTCTTAATGACATTCGCATTCTCTTAATGACCCTTAATGACACTGACCCTTAATGACACGCTTTGCGTCTTCTGCATATTCTTCATCAGAAGCGCTGCAAGTTACTGCTGCAAGAAACATGCAAAAATAGCATTTACTTAAAATACTATATATCAACCACTTACGTCATTTTTACCATCTTATTTACGTAAAAACTTGATTTCGGCTTTAAAATTTTGTATCTTTGCACCGGCAATCGAAAGAACAGCCTTTTGTGCCTAAGGGCGGTCATCATAGAAGACCGCAGCGGGTCTTAAATGATGGCAGGCGCCGGTC
>ERZ859732.351-NODE-351-length-19106-cov-11.192221_pt1 | contig 19106 bp, 15 predicted proteins | sample MGYA00510123_ERZ859732 | MGnify/ENA primary metagenome ERZ859732 (study PRJEB30046, sample SAMN00715133) | human gut metagenome | study: EMG produced TPA metagenomics assembly of the A metagenome-wide association study of gut microbiota in type 2...
TGATGGTAAACGGTAAGGAGCTTGCCAATGCATACTCTGAGCTCAACGACCCAATCGACCAGGAAGAGCGTTTCATCGACCAGATGAAGCTTGCCGACAAGGGTGATGACGAGGCAATGATCATCGACCAGGACTTCCTCCGTGCCCTCCAGTACGGTATGCCTCCTACATCAGGTATCGGTATCGGTATCGACCGCTTGGTCATGTTGATGACCGGCAAGACCTTCATTCAGGAGGTACTGTTCTTCCCACAGATGAAGCCAGAGAAGAAGATGCCACAGAGCACCATCAAGGAATGGGCAGAGATTGGCGTGCCAGAGGATTGGGCATACGTGCTCCGCAAGGCAGGCTTCAACCTCATCTCTGATATCCGTGAAGAAAAAGCACAAGGCTTGCAGCAGAAGATTGGAGAAATCAACAAGAAGTACAAGCTCGGCTACGAGAAGCCTTCTGTTGATGACATCCAGGGATGGATTGATGCAGCAAATGCTTAATTGATAATGCATAATTAATAATGTATAATTAATAAAGAGTTCCGGCTTTTTATTAGTTATACATTATATCTACAAACAAAGGCGAAAGCCTCATTATACATTATTAATTATTAATTATTAATTTATAAATTCATTCGAAGTGTATAACTGCGGTAAAATAGCGATAATTGGCGGCGGTAGCTGGGCTACAGCCATTGCCAAAATTGTGGTGGGGCATACTCATCACATAGGTTGGTATATGCGTCGCGACGACCGCATCGAGGACTTCAAGCGCATGGGTCACAACCCTGCCTATCTGATGTCGGCACGATTCAATGTGGATGAGATCTTCTTCTCTTCCGATATCAACAAGATAGTGCAGAACTACGATACACTTGTATTCGTCACCCCATCGCCTTATTTGAAGAATCATCTCAAGAAGCTCAAGACCCGACTCAGCGATAAGTTTATCATCACAGCCATCAAGGGTATCGTGCCTGACGAGAACCTCGTCTGCTCGGAATATTTCCATCAAGTATATGACGTGCCTTACGAGAACCTGGCGTGCATCGGTGGTCCTTCTCATGCCGAGGAGGTTGCCCTGGAACGACTGAGCTATCTCACGGTGGGCTGCTGCGATACGGAGAAAGCCCGCGCCTTTGCCAACGATTGTCTGGCAAGCGAGTTTATCAAAACCAAGACTTCAAGCGACGTGATAGGCATCGAATACTCTTCGGTGCTGAAAAACGTATATGCCATCGCCGCAGGTATCTGTGGCGGACTGAAGTACGGCGACAATTTCCAGGCGGTACTCATGTCGAACGCCGTGCAGGAGATGCATCGCTTCCTGACAGCTGTCCACCCTATCGACCGAAGCATGTACGACTCGGTGTATTTGGGCGACCTTCTGGTAACGGGTTACAGCAATTTTTCAAGAAATCGCACTTTCGGAACCATGATAGGCAAAGGTTACAGCGTGAAGAGCGCGCAGATAGAGATGGAGATGATTGCCGAAGGATATTTCGGCACCAAGTGCATGAAGGAAATCAACCGCCACATGCACGTCAACATGCCGATTCTCGATGCCGTATATAATATATTGTACGAACGCATCAGTCCGCAAATAGAGATTAAACTTTTAACAGATTCATTTAGATAAAAGAAAAAATGAAAAGTATCAACTTAAACATTACAAAGGCTGCATCATTCCTCGCAGAGGGTGCAGTAAAGGCTTATGAGCCTAAGGTAAAGGCCGCTCAGGAAGCTCTTGAGAACGGCACATGTGAAGGTAACGATTTCTTGGGATGGTTGCATTTGCCATCTTCTATTACTCCTGAGTTCCTCGATGAGATTCAGGCTGTTGCCAACACATTGCGCGAGAAGTGTGAGGTGGTGGTTGTTGCAGGTATCGGTGGTAGCTACCTCGGTGCACGCGCCGTTATCGAAGGCCTCGGCAATTCTTTCGCTTGGCTCGTTAACGACAAGAAGAACCCTACCATCCTCTTCGCAGGAAACAATATCGGTGAGGATTACCTCTTCGAGTTGACTTCATTCTTGAAGGACAAGAAGTTTGGTGTCATCAACATTTCTAAGTCTGGTACCACTACAGAAACTGCTCTCGCTTTCCGCCTCTTGAAGAAGCAGTGCGAGGACCAGCGTGGCAAGGACGAGGCTAAGGATGTTATCGTAGCCGTTACCGACGCCAAGAAGGGTGCTGCCCGCACTTGCGCTGACAAGGAGGGTTACAAGAGCTTCATCATCCCTGACAATGTAGGTGGTCGCTTCTCTGTATTGACTCCAGTAGGTTTGTTGCCTATCGCAGTAGCCGGCTTCGATGTAAAGCAGCTCGTTGCAGGTGCTGCTGACATGGAGAAGACTTGCGGCAAGGACGTAGCTTTCGAGGAGAACCCAGCTGCTATCTATGCAGCTACACGTCAGGCTCTCTATACACAGGCTGGCAAGAAGATTGAGATTGTCTGCAACTTCCAGCCAAAGCTTCACTACTTCGCTGAGTGGTGGAAGCAGCTCTATGGTGAGAGCGAGGGTAAGGACCAGAAGGGTATCTTCCCTGCAGCTTGCGACTTTACTACCGACCTTCACTCTATGGGTCAGTGGATTCAGGAGGGCGAGCGCTCTATCTTCGAGACTGTTATCAGCGTTGAGACTCCTAACGAGAAGTTGCTCTTCCCACACGATGATGAGAACCTCGATGGTTTGAACTTCCTTGAGGGCAAGCGTGTTGACGAGGTGAACAAGATGGCAGAACTCGGTACACGTTTGGCTCACGTTGATGGTGGTGTTCCTAACATCTTGGTTAACGTACCTGAGTTGAACGCTTACTACCTTGGTCAGTTGATCTACTTCTTCGAGAAGGCTTGCGGTATCAGCGGTCTCTTGGAAGAGGTAAACCCATTCAACCAGCCAGGTGTTGAGGCTTACAAGAAGAACATGTTCGCATTGCTCAACAAGCCAGGTTATGAGGCAGAGAGCAAGGCTATTCAGGAGCGTTTGGCTAACGAAAATAATAGATGAAAGATATTATTTCAAAATACTTAAAAGACCACGGCTTTGGGGAATTCAACCCTAAAGCCGTTCTTTTTGATATGGATGGCGTATTATATAATAGTATGCCTAATCATGCCGTAGCTTGGCAGGAATCGATGAAGCAGTTTGATATCCACATGACTGCAGCCGATGCCTACGCCACCGAGGGAGCCCGAGGCATCGACACCATCCAGATGATGGTGAAGAAGCAGAAGGGTATCGATATCTCTCTGGATGAAGCACAGAAAATGTATGATGTGAAGACCGATATCTTCCACTCAATGCCTACCGCCGAGATATTCCCTGGCGTGAAGGAAATCATGCAGAAAATCAAGAATGCCGGTATGCAGGTGGGAGTTGTAACGGGCAGCGGTCAGCGTCCGCTCATCATGCGATTACTCAACGACTTCGGCGACTTTCTGGACGAAGCACATATCGTAACCGCCTACGACGTGAAGCGTGGCAAACCAAATCCCGATCCATACCTGATGGGATTACAGAAGGCAGGCAATCTGAAGCCTTGGGAAGGCATCGTGGTAGAGAATGCACCCCTGGGCGTACGTGCCGGAGTAGCCGCCAACATCTTTACGGTTGCCATCAATTCCGGTCCGCTTCCAGACAACGAGTTATCAGATAAGGGCAGCAACCTGCTCTATCATCAGATGACCGAGTTCTGCGATGACTTTGAAACCCTAATAGCTGCAGCCAGAAGCATCAGTCACAGCTGCGACTCGAAATAAAGGAATAATCCCAACTGCAACTCGAAATAAAACAGCTGCAACTGCGACACCAAATAAAGAAAAAGAAATATAAAAAAGTATAAAGGTCGCCATCTACGGATACCGCACCAAGTTGCGTAGCATAGGAAAACTATTCGGATAAGTCCCTAAATAAAGAAGTCCCCATACTAAACAAGAAAAAGCTGTGTTCATCTACGAATCAACACAGCTTTTTTTTCTTCTTATCTACTCTTCTTCAGCGTCCGCATGGCATTCAATACAGCCAGCACCGTAACGCCCACATCAGCAAATACCGCCATCCACATGGTACCTAAACCGATGGTGGCAAGAACCAAGACTGCCATCTTTACAGCGATAGCAAAAATCACATTCTCGTGAGCCACGTGGATAGTATGGCGAGCAATCTTCATCGCCAGCGCAATCTTTCTCGGATCATCGTCCATCAATACTACATCGGCAGCATCGATGGCAGCATCACTACCCAGAGCACCCATCGCTATACCCACATCGGCACGCTTCAATACAGGGGCATCGTTGATGCCATCACCCACGTATGCCAAGGTCTTGCCGGCAGGCTTCGTCTTCAACAATTTTTCCAGATGAGTTACCTTATCAGCAGGCAGAAGTTTGGCATAATATTCATCAACGCCCACTTGTCCAGCCACCTTCTTTCCAATCTCCTCATGGTCGCCCGTCAGCATCACAGTCTTCTTCACGCCAAGTGCCTTCAGGCATCTTACAGCCTCAGCACTTCCCTCCTTGATGCCATCGTTCACCACCACAGGAGCACCTTCGTCAGCCTGTACAAGCACCTCGCCATGCGTCAAGGTTCCTGTCTTGTCGAACACAACGGTTCCAATCTTGGCAAGTGCATCCATATAATTACTTCCCTTAATCAGAATACCATTTCTTGATGCACCGCCAATGCCACCGAAGAAGGTGAGCGGCACACTAATTACCAGGGCGCAAGGACAGGATACCACCAGGAATATCAAGGCACGGTTCAACCACAGAGGGAAGTTTTCGCCAAAGGTTCCCCCACCCATCAGGCTGGTGGCGATGCCCATCGCTCCCAACATAGGAGGAATAATCGCCAAAGCCAATGCGGCGAATACCACGATAGGCGTATAGATTCGGGCGAAACGGGTGATGAACGCCTCACTCTTCGACTTGTTCCTATCAGCACTCTCCACCAGGGCGATAATCTTAGATGCCGTACTCTCGCCGAAAGTCTTGGTGGTACGCACCTTGAGTTCGCCTTTCAGGTTGATGCAGCCCGAATAGATTTCATCTCCATCCTTGATAGCACGAGGCACGCTTTCGCCCGTCAATGCCACCGTATCCAGCAAAGCAGAACCCTCTACGACGATACCGTCCAGCGGAATCTTCTCACCCCGTTTAATCAGGATAGTCTCTCCGATCTTCACCGTATCAGGAGCCACCGATTCCACCTCGCCATTCCTGATTACATTCGCCACATCCGGGCGGATATCCATCAGATGCGAGATGCTATCGCGGCTCTTTCCCTCGGCATATCCCTCGAAGAGTTCTCCCACCTGGAAGAAGAGCATCACGAAGACAGCTTCTGGGAATTCCGTTTCAGAACCCGGAAAGAAGCCGATGCAAAGGGCACCGATGGTAGCTATCGCCATCAGGAAATGCTCGTTAAACATATCGCCCTTGGCGATGCCCTCTGCCGCCTCGCCCAAGGTCTCATGTCCTATTAATAAATAAGGTATCAGATAGACCAGGAGCAACTGCCAGGTGGCAAGGTCATAATGCTTCTCGATAAACACGGCGACAATCAGGAGGATGATGGTTACACCGATAAGATAGAGTTTCGACTTCAGGCTCCCTTCTTCGTGGTGATGATGATGGCAGCCACATCCATGATGCTCATGGTGCTCATGATGTTCATCCATGGAACAATCACAATGATGATGTTTCATTTCTTCCATAATTTTATAATACTTTTAATTCCATATCATTCGAAACATAGCGTTCCGTTCTTGATTTCGGTTGCAAAATTACCAAAAGGCTTCTGCAACCCGGTTGCAAAAGTCCACTCTTGATGAGATAAAATCACACTTTTATGAACTTTTGTGAGAAAAGCCCCAAAATCTTTGGCGAAATTTCCAAATTAACCACCCTTTTCTTTGCTTATATCAAATATTAATGCTAACTTTGCGCACGCAATAAAGCAGCTTAACGAGAAGAAAGTGACAAAAGGATTGTAATATGGAAAAGATTCTAATAGTTGAAGACGATATCGCGTTTGGAACCATGATTCAGACATGGCTCAAAAAGAAAGGATTCGAAGTAGAAAAAGCTACTTCGGTAAAAGCGGCCATACAGATTTACGAGAAGACTGAAAGCGGATTTGATTTGGTTTTGTCCGATCTTCGTCTTCCCGACCACGATGGCATCTTCCTGTTACAATGGATGAGAAAGCACGGCATGCTGGTTCCATTCATTGTAATGACCAGCTATGCCGAAATCCAGAATGTGGTGCTCGCCATGAAGTCGGGCGCCACCGATTATGTGGCAAAACCTTTTCATCCCGATATTCTCCTGGATAAGATCAAGGAAGCCATCAAAAATCAGAAGAATTCAGCCTCAGCTGCATCTTCTGAGGCACATGCTACTGCTGTAAAATCTCAGCAAGCTGATTCTGCATCAGTTAATCAGACTCAAAATACAAGCACCTCAGCAGATAAGAACGCCAAAGTTGCATCACCTGCTGGCGATGTTCCTAAATATCTGGAAGGCGAAAGTGAGGCTTCCCGTAAGCTCTATAGTTTCGTTTCCCTAGTAGCCCCTACCCCTATGTCGGTTCTCATTCTTGGAGCCAGCGGAACGGGAAAGGAGTATGTGGCACGCAGAATACACGAATTAAGTCAGCGGGCAGGAAAACCTTTCTTCGCTCTCGACTGTGGTGCCATCCCAAAGGATGTGGCTGCATCCGAATTCTTCGGTCATGTGAAGGGAGCCTTTACGGGAGCCGACCAGGATAAGAAGGGTGCGTTCGAGATGGCGAATGGCGGAACGCTCTTCCTCGACGAGATGGGAAACCTGAACTATGAGGTGCAGGTGCAACTGCTCCGTGCCCTACAGGAACGAAAAATCCGTCCGGTGGGAAGCACCAAGGAGATAGACATCGATATCCGACTGGTATGTGCCACCAACGAAAACCTGGCGCAGCGTGTGGCAGAAGGAAACTTCCGTGAAGACCTCTACCATCGCGTCAACGAGTTCACCATCTACATGCCTGAGCTGAAAGACCGTGGTGCCGACATCTTCCTCTTTGCCGATCTCTTTATCAAGCATGCCAACAAGGAGCTTAACAGAAATGTAGAAGGACTCGACAGCAAGTCGAAGGAGCGAATTGCCGCCTACAACTGGCCAGGCAACCTGCGCGAATTGAATAATGTAATGAAGCGCGCCACCCTTCTCGCCACCGGCAGATACATCGGAGTAACCGAGCTGGAACAGAGTATGGCACACATCCAGCCACAGGCCCCAACCACCCTGCACGATGAGGAAACCGAACTGCAGCGAATAGAGGCTGCGCTGAAAGCTGCGGGAGGCAACAAGAGCAAGGCTGCACAATTGCTCGCCGTGGATAGAAAGACGCTGTATAACAAGATGAAGAAGTACGGCATCTGATGATGTGGGGAAGCGGGGAATCTGAAGCCATTCCCCAACTTTTTGGGGAATAATTCCACACCAGTTCCCCAACTTCCACAAGTCTGAAAACTGGCACAGAGAGAAGCTTTTACTGATTATCAACCACTTACAATATTTCATCATCTTTTGGCACGCAGATTGTGATATTAGATAGTGAACTCGCAAACAAGCAGCAATGCAAGTAAGGCAGTTCATGAAAGAAATAATAAACATAATATTCACAATTTAAAAAATAAAAAATTATGAAAAAGTTAGTATTCGCAGCTATCGCTGCTATGGTAATGGTATCAGTTAGCAACGTATTCGCCAGCAACAAGATGGCAAGTGTTTCATCAGTAGCTCCAGTTGACACAGTAGCTCCAGCAGAGGCTCCAGCTGACACAACAGTAAAGGCAACAGAGGATTCTGCAGAAGAGAAGGCAGCTCCAGCAGAGACTCCAGTAGAGACTTCTGTAGCAGCAGATTCAACTGTAGCAGAGTAAATCACCTTTAAAAACAGTAATTAAAATCAAAATTACAAAGTAAAGTAAAAAACAACAATTACGCGTCGCTTTCAATCAGGCAGGAGACTAATGATGATATTCATTGGTCTCCTGACTTGTTTTTACCCCTTTCTTTTCTTGGAATCATTTTTTTGTCGTATCTTTGCAGAAGATATAAACAAGGTAATTAATTAAATAGATTTCTCATGCACAAGAATAACATTCCTATCAAGGTAGCCCTCGGATACAGCGCCATTGCCATCATCATGATCCTGGCCATCAGTCTGGTGTATAGCAACACCAAGAGCATCATCGCCGTCAATGAGGCATCGCGCGATTATATACAGAAAAGAAGTGCTGCCGATAGCACCATATCTTCTCTGCTCAAAGAGGAACAGAAAAACCTGAAGCAACTATCCGATGTCATGGCAGGGAAACCAAACAAAAATTATCTGCACGATAAGGTAAAGAGTCTGAATGCGGGCAAGGATTCTATCCTCGTCCACTCCAAGGCACCCCAAACCCACGAGGCGAAGAAGACAACGGTAGAGGTATTGAAAACCAGAAAGGGATTCTTCCGCCGACTTGCCGATGCCTTTAAGAAAGAACACGCCGAGACCCTGAGCGTAAAACAAGACAGCAACCGGGCTGTCATCGATTCCGTCACCACCCCAGTAAACGTGGCAGGAAACGTGGCAAACATCCTCGAACAGATAGACAGAAAGGAGAAAGTGGAAACACAAGACCACAAGCAGAACATCAACAGAGAGATGGAAGAGCTGAAGATGGTGAGCGCCAAACTCGCCCTCCGCTCAGCCAAGCACCTGAGCGATGTACACCAGCGGGAGAAAGATGCCATGCAGGAATCCATCAGCAAGGCGATGGAAGCCAGAAAGCATCTGTTGTGGCAGATGGAATTACTCGCCATCGTAGCCTTCCTAGCCATCGTTGTCATGATCTGGCTCATCTGGCGCGATGCCAAGAAGGAGCGCATCTATCAGGAAAACCTGGAGGCAGCCAACGAGGAGATTCAGCGCATCATGAACCAGCGCGAGCGCCTGCTCCTTACCATCACCCACGACATCAAGGCACCAGCAGCCTCCATCTCGGGCTTCATCGACCTGATGAAAGACTACGTCAGCAATCCTCAGGGCATCGAATGCCTCCAGAACATCAAGAATTCTGCCGCACATCTATCTCATCTCGTTGCCTCCCTGCTCGATTATCATCAGTTGGAAAATGGCTTGATGAAGGTGCAACCAACCTGTTTCTCGCCAGCGCAACTGGTAGCAGAATCGGTAGAGGGAATGAGATTGCGGGCTGAAGAGAAAGGATTGGAGATTTCATTCGAATGCAAGATGAAGGGAATGGGAACTTCGGATTCTCCAATGAAGAAGGAATTCTTCCGTGCCGATGCCTTCCGCATTCGTCAGATTTTGGATAACCTGGTAAGCAATGCCATCAAATATACCGACCAGGGCAGCGTCACCATCCAGGCACAGGTTTCGAAAGTCATGGGCAAGCCAATGCTTACCCTGAGCGTAAAGGATACGGGCAAGGGAATGACCAGCGAGGAAAAACAGAAGGTGTTCCATGCTTTCACCAGATTGAAGAGTGCCCAAGGCATCGAAGGCACCGGTTTGGGATTGTCCATCACCCAGGAACTGGTTTCGCTGCTCGGCGGAGAAATCATTCTCCACTCTACCCAGGGAAAAGGTTCTACCTTCATCGTCACCATCCCTGTAGAGCCTGCGCCAAAGGAAGATACACAGGATAAAACCCTATCAGAACTTGCAGACGATAAGACGTTCGATTCCAATCAGGAAAAGGAAGAAAAAGATTCAGCAAGCCATCAGGTTTCTGAAGAAAAGAAGAAACCGGAATTTGCAAACCACAAGATTCTGATTCTGGATGATGACAAGCTGCAGCTCCAGCTTCTCCAGGAAATGCTGCGCCGCATCGTAGGCGACACCTGGCAGGTATTCGCCTGCAATCATGTGATGGATGCCCTCACCACGCTGCATAACGAGCAGCCAGCCCTGATGCTGATGGACATCGAAATGCCGGAGATGAACGGCATGGATATGATTGCCCACATCAACCATACCCAGATGACGGTGGTAGCGATGACGGCTCACGACACAAGCATCCTGGAACAGCTCCAGAAAGCAGGCTTCGACGATTGCCTGTTCAAGCCATTCAGCATGGAGAAACTGTCTGATATCCTGGGAATAGAGTCCCATCCTCAACTGGATGCCCAGTCTGAAACTCCATCCCAGCCAGATTTATCATCCCAGCAGAAATCCAACCCTCAGCTTGATTCTCTCCTGGCTTTTGCCGGAAGCGACGAAGAGGCGGCAAAGGAGATTCTCGATACCGTGAAGCAGGAACTTGCCGCACACCTCGAGAATCTGAAAGAAGCCGTAGAAGAGGAATCCCTATCTACCGACCGCATAGGAAAGGCGGCACATAAGCTCCTCCCTATCGCCACCATGATGCAGATGGGATGTCTCGAAGAACTCAAGGCTCTCTCCCCAGAACACATCGGCAAGATTGAAGAAGCTGAAATCAGAGCAAAACTGCAGGTTGTGATTACGACCTTATCTGCTGCGGTGTCAGACCTGTATGCTTCTTGAAATATCGGCAGAAGAAACTGACGTCGACGAAATGAAACTCCCAAGCCATCTCCTTGATGCTTTGCGTGCTTCGCTTAAGATGCAGCTTGAGTGCAGAATCACGTATTGATCGATGATGGTCTTGGGGGTATGCCCCGTCACCTGGTTCACGATGTTGGTGAGATATTTAGAAGAGATATTCATCTTTTCGGCATAATAGTTCACATCTCTTGAAATCTTGTAATCCTTCTCCAGAAGCATCATAAACCGATTGAACAGTTCTCTTACGCGATACGATTTTACCTCATCTGGTCGGTATTGCGGATTGCGCTGAAGATACTCATGAAAACCGATGAAGAACGCCTTCAACTGGCACAACACCAACTGCGAGATGCAGGTACATTCCGACTGGTCGAAATATACCTTCAATAAGCCAAACATCCCATTGATGATGTTTGTCACCACGGGAGTATCCTGCCTGCAGCGGTCTTCCCGCAAGGAAGAATACACCGTCTGCTCCAGCTGCAAGCTTGCTTCACGAAGCAAGGAAGGATTATATTTCAGGATTTCAACTTCAAAATCCCCATCAATCTTCAATTCCACCACATCATTCGGAAACAGCGTAATCACCGCCCCCTCATAAAGTTCCCAATCCTTATAATTCACATTCAGCATCGCCTTTCCTTTACGGCAAATCAATATCGCTCCGTAAGTCAATACTTGCGGACCCTCCTGCCATTCCTCCAAACCAGAGCGGAAAAGGCTTGCTTCCTGATAACTGCTTAATTCTGATAATTCCATCTACACCTTAATTATATATAGAGTTATTATGTCTCTTTATTCCTATTTCGGTTGCAAAATTACACAAAATATGTGATATAAAAGAACTATTATTCCCAAATCGTCCATCCGCTGCGAAAAATTTAAAGCGATTGTTCGCCCAAAACTCCGTACCTTTGCACCCGAAATTCAAAAAGTAATAATCAATGATTAAGAACATCTTATTTGTAGGCCTTCTGCTTGCAGGAGGAACCCTTTGGGCTTCGGCTCAATCACAAACCACCGTTGGGGCGGCTGCTTCCTTGCCTGCTAGCAAGAAAGAAAACATGACCATCAGCCAACTCTTCCAGAAGGTGGAGGATAACAGCAAGAGCCTTCGCACTTCATTATCAGGAGTAGAAGCTGCCCATCTCGGCATCGAATCGGCTAAAAGCAAGAAACTGCCCGACCTTGATGCTTCCCTCTCATTCAGCTACATCGGCAATGCGCTGATTACCGACCGCGACTTCAGCAACGTTCACGGCTTGAAATCTCCACATTTCGGCAACAACTTCGCCTTCCAGGCACAGCAGGTGGTTTACGCCGGTGGAGCCATCAACGCAGGCATCAAGCTCGCCGAACTCGGAAAGCAGCAGGCAGAGGTAGGCGTGAAACTCACCCGACAGCAGATTCGCTTCATCGCCCTGGGGCAATATCTCGACCTTTATAAGATAGACAACCGCATCAAGGTGTATGAAAAGAACATCGAGTTAACCCGCCAGCTCATCGACGACATCAAGGAGAAACAGACGCACGGCATGGCGCTGAAGAATGACATCACCCGATACGAACTCCAGATGGAAAGCCTCAAACTCGGTCTTACGGCGCTCCGAAACAACCGGAGCATCCTGAATCATCAGCTTTGCAATACCCTAGGAATGAACCAGGATGCACAGATTATCCCCGATGCCACAATCGCCGATAAGACCTACGGCAAGGAAGGCGAGGCTTACTGGCAGACAGCAGGCACCCTGAACTCCCCACTCCTGGAGCAGAGCAGTAACGCCATCCGCATCGCCGAACAGAAAGAGAAGATTGCCAAGAGCGATCTTCTGCCAAAGGTAGCTTTCGTTGCCGCAGATAACTTCGATGGACCTATCCTCTTCGAATTGCCACCTGTTGACAAGAACCTCAACGTCTGGTATGTGGGCGTAGGCGTGAAATACAGCCTCAGCTCTCTCTTCAAGAGCAACAAGCGCATCAAGCAGGCTGCCGTAGAGACCCGACAGGCAAAAGAGGCACATGCCGTTCAGGCAGAGCAGCTCAACAATAATGTGCAGGCTGCCTACGTGCAGTATCAGCAAACCTACGTAGAACTGGAAACGCAGCGAAAGAGCGTGGAGCTGGCACAGCAGAACTACGATGTGATGAATGCCCGCTATCTCAGTCAACTCGCTTTGGTTACAGATATGGTAGATGCCTCCAACCTCAAGCTCAATGCCGAGCTTAGTGAGGTGGATGCCCGCATCAACATCGTCTATGTCTACTATCGCATGAAGTACGTGGCAGGAGAAATTTAATAAAAAAACAGAATTAAGAGTTTTTATCGAAAACAATTATCAAGAGATTATGAGCAAGAAGATTATCAAGAGAATATATAATGTAGTGATTATCCTCCTTTTTCTGGGAGCTATCGGCTGGTGCTTCAGCCATTTCTATCATGGCAGCGATGTGGCTTACACAGATGATGCACAGGTAAACCGCCATATCACCCCTATCAATACCCGTGTACCGGGATTCATCAAGGAGATTCGTTTCAACGACTATCAGCACGTAAAGAAGGGCGATACCCTTGTTATCATCGAGGATGCTGAGTTCCGTCTGCATGTGGCTCAGGCAGAAGCCGGCTTGCGTGGATCCAAGTCAAGTTCTTCGGTGGTAACCGCCAGCATGGGCACCACCAATACCAATGTGCAGACAGCAGCTGCCGGTATCGAGGAGGCTCGTGTGGATATGATGAATGCCAAGCAGGACTTCGACCGCTTTGCAGCCCTGATGAAGAAGGATGCAGTAACACGCCAGCAATACGACAACGCCTATGCCCGTTATCTGGGAGCCAAGGCACGCTATGAGCAGGCAAGCAGCCGCAAGGCTAGTGCCGCATCGGTTCGCAATGTACAGACCCAGCAGCTCGGCGGTTCACGTGCCGGAGAGAGCGTGGCAGAGGCACAGCTCAACCTGGCTCGCCTCAACCTTTCCTATACCGTAATCGTGGCAACCTGCGATGGCGTGATGGGAAGAAAGGATATTCACGAGGGACAGCTGGTGCAGCCTGGTCAAATGCTCGCCCGCATCGTGGATGATAACGATGTATGGGTGGTAGCCAACTATCGTGAGACCCAGATGGACGGCATCATCGTGGGAAAGAGCGTAGATTTCACCGCCGATGCCATCCCAGGTGTAGTATTCCATGGCAAGGTAGAAGCCCTTTCTGCCGCAGCCGGCAATGCCTATTCCATGATTCCTGTGGATAATGCCACCGGCAACTTCGTAAAGGTAGAGCAGCGCGTGCCTGTTCGCATCGCCCTCACCAAGGACAATGACCCGAAACAGATAGCCTTGCTCCGTGCCGGACTGAACGTAGAGACCAAGGTTCGTATCAAATAGAATGTTCTATAAACTATAAATTATAAACTATCAAGAATGTTCTATAAACTATAAACTATAAATTATTAATTATAGAAAATGCCAGGACCTCCAATGCTTCAGGGACCCTTCAGGGTTCCATCGTTCAATGGATATATTCCTCGCCGGTTACAGCCATGGATTTATCTCCTCTTCGCCTTCATCTTCCTGATGTCGGGCGGAATTTATGGAGGAGCCATGAGCCAGGTGATGGGCGAGTACAGTTTGATGAGAGAAGACGTGCTCATGATCATCATGTTCAACGTGGTGGGCGTGGCGATGCCATTCCCCTTCCTCTTCAAGATGAAGTTCCACTTTACCAACCGCCAGCTCCTGCTGAATGCGGCACTGGTAGTGGCAACCTGTAATTTCCTCATCATGTGGACCGACTCGGTGCCCCTGATGTGCATTCTCGCTTACATCGCAGGCTTCTTCAAGCTCTGCGGAACCTTCGAATGTATGAGCACCATCCAGTTGTGGATGACCTCCAAGCGCGATTTCACCATCTTCTTCCCCCTGCTCTACTGCATCGTGCTGGGAAACATGTTCCTCTCACCTTGGGTCACCGAACACCTGATTTATATCTATCAGGATTGGCGCATCATCAACTGGGCGATGACGGGAGCCCTGCTTCTGGTGGCATTCATCGTGTATGTCACCACCCACGACTTCCGCTTCATGAAACCCCTGCCTTTCATCAGTATCGACTATCTGGGCTGCATCCTGTGGTCGGCATGGATGCTGGAGTTCATCTTCTTCTTCACCTATGGCGAGCACTACAACTGGCTCGATTCGAAGATCATGCAGATGGATGTATTGCTCTTTATATTTACCGGATATTTCTGCATCCAGCGAATGCTCCACATCCGTCACCCTTACATCGCTCCGGCGGCATGGAAGTATAAGCGACTCGTCCCGCTGCTCATTCTCTTCGCCTTCGTAGAGTTCATGGGCAGTACACCTAAAGTGTTGCAAACCGCCTTTACGGGTGGCGTGCTGCATTTCGGCAACATCACCACCAATGTGCTCAACTTCGTGGAATGGACGGGAGCCATCGCCGGCTGCCTCTTCTGTCTCTTCTGGTGCAAGGTGCTTCATCAGAAATACACCCGTCTGCTCACGATAGGTGTGGCAACGATGGTATGTTATCCTGTGATGATGTATTTCCTCATCGATCCGGGTCTCAACATCGAGGCACTCTATCTGCCTTGCTTCCTGCGGAGTTTCGGCAACGCCATCTTCTTCTGCATGCTCACCGTGTATCTGGAAGAACTGATGCCGTTCCAGCATTTCTTCATGGGATTGACGATGGCAGGCATCATCCGCAACGGTCCGATGTCGGCGATGTGCTCAGGCCTTTACAGTTTCGGGCTCCGTTATCAGATGGCAGACAACATGTCGCGCGGTTTGCCCTACGATGCCACCAATCTTCTGATGCTCAGCATCCGGAATCTCTATGGCGTCACCTGTCTCATCGGCATTGCCGTGCTGATCATCTTCCTGCTCTGGGATGTACAGCCCGTGAGAAGTACCCTGAAGAAGATGCCTTCCTGGAACTTCGTGGGAAAGAGAATGAAGAAAAAGAAAGGATTTGCGAAATAAAACCTATTATCATTACGGCTGTCAGTTTCTTATAAACTGGCAGCCGTTTTTGCTATTCAGCAACCTAAAATAACCCCAAAAAGAGAAAAAGCCCGAAGAATCTTTGCTTTTTCAAACTTTATTTGTATTTTTGCAAAAATTTAGCAACAAATATTAAGAATAATGAATACAGAACAACTTTCTATGACCAAGAAAAACCTTGTGGGAGTACAATTCCTATTTGTGGCTTTCGGTGCAACGGTTCTGGTGCCTCTCCTGATAGGCATCGATCCGGCAACGGCTCTCTTCACCGCAGGTGTGGGAACCTTTCTCTTTCACTTCATCACCAAGGGCAAGGTGCCTATCTTCCTGGGCAGTTCCTTCGCCTTCATCGCTCCTATCATCGCTGCCACCAAGCAGTGGGGACTTCCGGGAACCATCGCCGGACTTACCAGCGTCTCCCTGGTGTATTTCATCATGAGCGCCCTAGTAAAATGGCAGGGCAAGAAACTGCTGGATAGGATTTTCCCTCCGGTAGTCATCGGACCCGCCATCATCCTTATCGGTCTTTCCCTTTCGGGCAGCGCTGTGAATATGGCTAAGACCAACTGGGTTCTCGCCTTCGCATCGCTTATCACCGCCATCCTGGTACTTACCTTCTGCAAGGGACTGATGAAGCTGGTGCCTATCATTTCGGGCGTTATCGTGGGTTACGTCATCGCCATCTGCATGGGCGAGGTAGATTTCTCGGATGTAGCAGCGGCTTCGTGGTTCTCCTGTCCGGTAAGCTTCGATACCATCACCCATTTCTCCTGGGCGCCATTTCTCTATATGTTACCCGTGGCGATAGCACCGGTGCTGGAACATATCGGCGACGTGTATGTGGTGAGTGCCGTGGCGAAGAAGGATTTCGTGGCAGATCCGGGATTGCATCGCACGATGTTGGGCGATGGAGTGGCGTGTCTCTGTTCCGCCTTCCTGGGTGGTCCTCCTGAGACTACCTATTCTGAAGTAACGGGAGCGATGTCTATCACCAAGGTCACAAGTCCTGCCGTGATTCGCATATCCGCAGCCACCGCCATCTGTTTCTCTATCGTGGGCAAATTGAGTGCCTTGCTGCAGAGCATACCTCAAGCGGTATTAGGTGGCATCATGCTGCTTCTTTTCGGCACCATCGCCAGTGTGGGTGTTCAGAATCTGATGCAGAACAAGGTAGATATGAATGAAACCCGCAATGTCATCATCATCTCGGTGATGCTGACGATGGGCTTGGGTGGTGCCGTCCTCTCCTCCGGTTCCTTCGCCATTTCCGGCATCGGTCTCTCTGCCGTCATCGGCGTGATTCTCAACCTCGTACTTCCTAAAACGAAGAAGGAGGAGGCGTAAAAAGTGGGAAAACATCTATTTTCGAAGAAAAAAAATGTTTTTTAATCATGGGGAAATAAACTAATTCGCAAAATATCCGTACCTTTGCAGTATGAAAACATTATTAGACGTTCATACACATACCATAGCATCGGGTCATGCCTTCAGCAGTTTGCAGGAAATGACCATGGCTGCAAAAGAAAAGGGGTTGGAAATACTGGGAATCACAGAGCACGGACCTCATATTCCAGGCACCTGTGATCCCATCTATTTCAGAAACCTGCATTGCGTTCCCCGTCAGCTCTATGGAATCAAGCTGATGCTGGGAGCAGAACTCAACATCCTCAATACCCAGGGCGATATTGACCTCGATGAGGATTACTGGCGCATACTTGATATCCGAATCGCTGGCATTCATAGCCTTTGCTGGCAGGGAGGAACCAGGGAAGAAAACACGCAGGGAGTCATCAACGCCATGCGCAATCCATTCGTGCAGATTATCTCCCATCCTGGAGATGGAACGGCAGAACTGGATTTCGAGGCTCTGATGAAGGTTTCCAAGGAGACGCATACCCTGCTCGAAATCAACAATCACTCCATGGCTCCCATCCGCCACAAGACGGTGGCAGCTCCCAATAACCAGGAACTGCTGGAACTTGCCAAGAAATACGAGACACCTGTCATCTTCGGAAGTGATGCCCACTTCTCTACCATGATTGCCGACTACAGCAACATCATGCCGCTGGTAGAGAAAGCAGAGTTCCCGGAAGAACTGGTTCTCAACTATCAGCCGGAGAAGTTCATGGCTTATCTCAAGCCTACCCCAGAAAAATAGGAAAAAATCGTTTCACATTTCATTTGCACTACTATGATTATAGAGGAAATTATCAAGTATAACGAGGAATTCGTAGCCAACAAGGGCTACGAAAAGTATCTTACCAGCAAATACCCAGACAAGAAGCTTGCCATCCTTTCCTGTATGGATACCCGCCTGACAGAGCTTCTGCCGGCGGCATTGGGATTAAAGAATGGAGATGCCAAGCTCATCAAGAATGCCGGCGGACTGGTTATCAGTCCATTCGACTCCGCCATGCGCAGCCTCCTGGTTGCCATTTACGAACTGGGTGTAGAGGAAATCATGGTCATCGCCCACTCCAACTGCGGTGCCTGCCACATGAACGGACAGCAGATGAAGGAATTGATGCTCAAGCGCGGCATCCATCAGGATGTCATCGACACCATCGGACTTTGCGGCATCGACCTAGACCATTGGCTGGAGGGCTTCCACGACACAGAGGATTCTGTAAGAAATACGATTGATACCATCCGTACCCACCCTCTTGTACCAAAGGATGTCAATCTGCATGGTTATATCATCGATTCCCAGACGGGTAAGCTCACAGAAGTAAAATAGAACTATATAATAATAATGAGAACATCAGCCGGTGATGAAGAAGATTAAGTATCACCACTGGCTGATGTCTGAAAAGATTTAGAAAGTGAACTGCTCCAGTTTCAAGCCGTTCTTGGTAAGAGTCTCAATCTTTGGAACCAATGTAGTGAAATGCTCAGAAGCCATGTGAGCTTTCAGAACTTCCTCGTTCTCCCATGTCTCGCAGATCATCATCACCCCATTACGAGTTCCACTGGTGAAATAGTCGTAGGCAATATTGCCATGGTCCTTCAAAGACTTCTCTACCAGTTCCTTGCATAAAGCGTTGATTTCCTCAACCTTTACCTCTTCCTTTTTCTCAAAAAATACATTTAATCTAATCATAGTTCCTTATTTTTAATATTAACTTTGTATTCAACAACTGGTTGCAAAATTACCATTTTTTTATGAATCTCCAACTAATTATACGTTATATTTTTGTTAAAATTAGAAGTTTTTCCATTTTTTCTTGCGTCATTAAGATAAAAAACGTATATTTGCAGCAGATTAAATACGCAAGCTTATGAAAGAGAAAAGATATACATTGCCAGAAGAGCAGGAAGATGCAGCTTTCGTAGCAGAGTCAGCACCAGCCTATCACGGAAATGCCGCCATATCACTTCCCGAGGATGAATGTGCAGAAGAAGATATTGACTGGAATAAGATTCCAGTGGGCTGGCATCCGGCCAATGAAGAAGAAGCCGTGGCTAGGATTGAAGCTATTGAGGCGGAGTATGAGAATG
>ERZ859732.358-NODE-358-length-18916-cov-3.454059_pt1 | contig 18916 bp, 13 predicted proteins | sample MGYA00510123_ERZ859732 | MGnify/ENA primary metagenome ERZ859732 (study PRJEB30046, sample SAMN00715133) | human gut metagenome | study: EMG produced TPA metagenomics assembly of the A metagenome-wide association study of gut microbiota in type 2...
CCCCGACCGAGGTACATGCGTACCCCGACCGAGGTACATGCGTATCTCGGTCGGGGTACGATAACTTTCTGATATTTTTTAGAGCTTTTTCTGATGTTTTTCAGAGCTTTTTCAGATGCTTCTTGTCTTTTCAAAAAGCCCCTTTTATCTCTTCCTCAGCCCCATGCGTGAGCTGAAGGTCAAGGGGGTCTGACCGTTAAGCGTTCCGAAGGTCTGTCCCTTTACCGAGCCGATAGAGGTAGCGGTAGAGTCAGAGGGTGCGGTAGAGGCGTTGTTGTCAAACGAGAGGTTGGGCTTAGCCAGCGTGGTGCGCGTGAGGCTGAACGCGATCTGCTCGTTGTTGTTGCAGCCGTTGAAGGTGCCCCAGAACTGTCCTGTCTGTGTGTTCAGACTGAAGCCGCCGTTCCAGCTTGTGCGATATTCGTAACCGCTGCCGTCATACTTGATGCAGATGTCGCCCGTGCGCGGGTCAATGTACCATGAGAAGCGGAGCTGCTGCGAGTCGTAGACGAGCTGTCCATTGTCGTCGTACACATAGTTGCCATAGTCGTCGATCATCGGTGCATAGTCGGTCTCGCGTCCGCGTCCGTTGAGAGCGTTGCTGTTATAGAGGTCAAACTCAAACTCGGCGTCCATCTGCACCCTCTGCAGCTGGTTCTGCTGGTCATAGTAGCGGTTTTCCACCTTACCTGTCCAGTAGCCGCGCAGCGCCTGTGCCTCTTGTTTGAGCGTGTTGGTGCCATAGTCGAAGGCATCGTCATACCAGTCGTAATCGTCATACCATCCTTGCGAGTAGTCGTAATAGTCCCATCCGTCGTCCCATGGGTCTTCATCACAGCTTGTAAACGCAAAAGTCATGGTCATCATGACCAGAAGTGCTGAAAATGTATTGGTCCATTTCATAGTTGTATCGTTTTAAAGTTTTCTTTATTCTGGGTTTCTTTTTTTTAATGCTGCAAAGTTATCCCTTTCTTTCCATCCTTGCAAGCATAAAAACCATATTCGTTGTAGGGTTTTCCCTATTCTGCCATGCCACCCGCCCCTGTCCGTTTGCGCCTTCATCTTCTTCGCCTTCGCCACCTTATTATATAAGCGCTGTTTTTTCCCCCCACTGTTGCAGCAACATGAAGATTGCGCAAACGTTTGCATCAAAAAAAGTCTACATTCACCCCCCCCAAATTTGCATTTATCTAATGAAAAATATTAAATTTGCAATCGAAATCAGACAGATAAAGAAACAAAATCTGAAGAAGAAAAAAATATATATCCAAAAGATAAAGAACTTATCCGAAAAGATAAAAACAACATATAAAAACAAAACTTATCCGAAAGATTAAAGATGTCCGAAAGACAAAACACGTCCGAAAGACAGCTTATCAGAAAGATAAAAAACAGAAACTAATATTGGCTTGTAACTTGTAAAGAGCTAACAACCATAAACAAAAAAAGTAATAACCAAAAAAGTAACAAAAAAAGTAATAACCAAAAGGTAGCAACGAAAACCATCCACCTCTGGAGAACTCTCCTCTCTGGATGTTCAAAACAACGATGCAACAAGCAACAGCATGTTTGTGATTAACACTCACAGGCCATGCTATAGACGTGTATGCTCTAAAAAAGCGCATGTGCTCTAAAAAAAGAAGAAAACGACAATTACCAAAATCATAAACTAATAGTAAAAAGTAAATGAAAAAGAATTACCTATTGTTAAACTTTATAGTCTTGCTTTTCAGCATGACTTTTGGTGGGTACGCTCTGCAGCCAACGGCGGCAGACATCTACACACCCACTGTAACCGATAATGAGGTATCGGTGTTTCTTGAGACACCGTTCACCAATAATTTTAAAGTGTATGCTTGGATTGACGAGAACACGGTGTTCACAAATGGCTTTCCTGGCGACGAAATGACCTTAATGGGAACGAACGCTGATGGTACAGCAAACATCTACAAATGGACCTACAATGGTGCCAAAGAAGGTGTTCCTACGGGTGTTATCTTCACTGAGAACGGAAATAAATTTGTTGAAAGAGACCAAGACTTCGTAAACCACGGTTATTATGTAGGTGGCACTTACAAAAAAACCATAAGCAACGTGTCACAGAAGAGCTTCACCCTGCTCAGCAATGGCGCAGACGTTTCTTCAAACACAACAGGTTCTTTTGTCATGGACCTCACAAAAAAAGGAACTGCTGATGCAACAATTAAGTTTTCTATCGATAACAAAGTTTATGGTTTGGCTACTGCTAAAACCATTTCTGATGCTGGAACCACATTAGGTATCGCCTTCACAACAGATGGAAAAGAAGCCTTGACGTTGAAGGCTGGCCTTATCTATTATCTGTCTGTAACAGAGGATGGAAAGATGACTGTTGTCGCAAAGGAGAAAGGTGTTGCTGACAGAAACTATTATTTGGTTGGTAACTTCTTTGAAGAAGATGGTGACAACATAAATTACGACAAGAAATATTTCCGTTTTACCAATAGTAAAGGTGACGGAACTCTCACATTTGACATCCCTGCTACTCTTTCAATAAAAGCACAGGTTTATGGTGCTGATGGAAAATGCTATGGTCCTGTTAATGGAGAGAGTTTAATCAGCAATACAAATCCATCAGCCACTGAAGTGCCTGTAAAGGGCGATTTGGGTGCTGGTGATAAATATTGGACTTTCAAAAATCGTGGTCTCGCGCAGACAGGTATCTACACGATAACCATCACTGTTGATGCAGCCGGCACTCCTACAAAATGGGAAGTTAAATATGACAACTCTAAGCGTATGGCTTATTTCTTGGTAAACCCAACAGAAGATTATGATGCGGTTGTTCATCCTGCTTATGCTGTAGTAAATGCTGACCGTAGCTGTAACAACAATTTCTATGGCAACATCTATTTGGAGGCAGGTCAACATTGTTTTGTTGTTGGTAACATAACGAGCAAATATGCCAACGACGGTACTACTGGAAACCCGCTCAAAACGACATCTAAATTGTATCTGCAAGGAAATGGTGGCTATGACCCGACAGCGAACATATCTGGCTCTGAGAGAGATAATTACACTAAAGTTTGCCCAAATCGAACAACAGGCTTTACTTACGACGAAACAAAGACGATAGTCTTAGAGTACAATCCAGCGAGAGGAAATCATGACATTGCAATCCAGTCTGGAAATTATGGAATTTGTGGTGAGATTCTGAAAGCAGGAACTCAAATCACAAATGACGCGAATCACCCGATTACCTCTGTGCAGATTGTAGGTCCTGGTGTTGTAGGTTCTTGGGAGTTAAGTGCAGCTCAGGAAATGAAATATAATAAAATATTGGACTGCTGGGAGTACACTTTTAAAACCGATAAGGGTGAGAGTACTGACAACAAGTTCCGTTTCATAGCTAATAGAGGTTGGAAATACAACTGGGGTGAGAATTCTACGGAACCCAGTGAACAAGCCCGCATTCCTTATACGGATAAGACCAAGGATGGCCGTAAGGCATCATTGGATGACAATAACGAATTAGGCTTTACAACTAATGGATCAGGTGGATCAGAAGAAAATAGAAATGGTGCAGGAACATACGGCGATATTATTTTCAACCGCCCTGCAGGTGAGTGGACCATTCGTTTGTTTACCCGTACCGTGGAGACAGGAGATGGCGGTTATGTGGCTAGACATGCATACTACATCACAGGTTCAGAATCTAAAGATATATACCTCACTTATTGCAAAGACAAATTTATTCGTACTTATAGCAATGATAAGCCAATGAATCCCGATAATGACAATGTCAAGATTTATGAGGTCTATAGATATGAGAAGCCTGCCGGTGGAAGTGCTAATAACATTTATGAAAGAGGAACGGTTCATCTTCGTCGATTGAAATATGTCCCTGCTCATGTTGGTGTTGTTCTGATAGGAGAAGTTCCTGCTGGTACTACTCCATCCGATGGACAAAAAGTAGCATTCTCGTTGTTGGAAAGAACCGAAGATTCTGTTGAGCCTGATGGCGATTATCGTCAAGTCTGGACAAAGGCTGAAGAATATATAGCAAACAACGACCAGTGGAATAACTATCTTGTTCCAACTGTAACGGCTGTAAACGATTTGGGTAATGCAAAGGTTGACGATTCAGGTAAGATAATCTATCGTTATTTCGGCTTGGGCAATTATTATCGCACAAAATATCATAATAGCCTTGGACCTGATGACACTCAACCAGATTATATCGGTTTCTTCCGTTTTACCGCTGATGGTATATCTGGAGCCAATAAGGCTTATTTAAGTATTCCTGCAAATGCGGAAGTTGGTAATGCAGTCGGCGCTACTTATGGATATATTGATTATAATGGTCAGTTGCTGGGTAATGATGATAGTGAAAGCAACATACCTGCTCAATATGCAAAAATGGCTTTGGTCTTCGATGATTTAGTTGACGGTAATGAAGTTACTGGCATTAAAGAGTTGGAGACAGAGAAAATGAACAATAACAAATATTATAACCTGCAAGGAATTGAGGTTGCTCATCCTGTAAAGGGTATTTATATCCATAACGGAAAGAAGATTATTGTAAAATAAAAAAACTGAACCTATGAACACTTACATAAAACCCGAAATAAAGATACAAAACGTTGTGGTGGAACAGCTTCTGGCAAGCGAATCGGGAGGTCAAGGACATGAATGGTTGGCCAAGCCCAACAACGATTTCTGGGCAAACGATGAAGACGAAGCTGACGAGCTCAGCATCAACGACGTTTGGGAATGAGTATAAAGACAAGATGTCAATTATAAAACCTTAAAGAAAGGGTGTCGCACAACCATCATGGTCAGCGACACCCTTTCTGCTTTTCTTGACATTGCAACTCCTCGCGACCCCTGCTTTGTTTTACATGGGGAAAGAAAATTAAACAGAATTAATAATAAAAGGGAAAGAGGAGAAAGGGCGAAAAGAATAAAAAAAAAATAATAAAAAACTTGTTTTAATAATAATAATTGCTTACTTTTGCACCCGAATTAAAAATAAGAGTTTAAAAAACATCAAAAAGGCTCTTGAAAAAGGGTCTTGAAAAGGAAACAAGAAACCTAAATCAAAATTTATAGGCTAAAATAAGCAACCACAACGGTGAAGACATTTATTGCTTCATGACCGCAATTTGTTGTAAAACAGCATCATAAAGATGCCACATATCACCATTTTGACGCCCCGACGAAAATAAAACCACCCCGATGTAAACAAAACCACCCCGACCAAAACACCCAGAGCCCCAGAAAAGCGCCCCATTAACCCCACGACGAGTCCCATAAAAAAGGAATCTGAGAAGAAAAGAGAAAAAAAGTAATTGCAAACAAGCATACTATTAATTAAATAATCACACCTTTTAATAGCGTATGATAAACATCAATGACAAAAAGAGGAACGCCTTGAACGGCAAAGTACTCACAGCAGCTGTTGCCTGCGCTTTGTTCATGAGCAGTGGACAAGCTACGGCAGCAAGTGTTTCAATGCCGAACGCTATGACAGCAGAAGTTATGTCTGAGACATACAGCACGCTGCCGCAGCAGGCCGATAAAGTGGTCATCACCGTGGTTGACGCAAACGGCGAGCCTATCACAGGCGCCAGCGTTGTAGAGCCTGGCACGACAAACGGCGGCATCACCGACATCGACGGTAAGGTAAGCATAAAAGCCGTGACAGGCAAGACCTACCGCGTGTCTTATGTAGGCTACAAGACCGTTGACGTGAAGGTTAACGGCAAGAACCAGCGCATCGTCCTCGCTGAGGACATGGGCGACCTCGACGAGGTGGTTGTAGTGGGTTACGGTGCCCAGAAGAAGGTAGACCTTACCGGTGCTGTGGCTAATGTGAACGTAAAGGAGGCCATCGCAAGCCGTCCTATCACCGACGTGGCAAAGGCGCTGCAGGGCATCACCCCGGGTCTTACCATCACCAACAACCTCGGTGGTGTAGGCACCGAGTCAACCATCAAACTGCGTGGTTCAGTAGGTTCATTGAACGCTGAAGGAGGTACCGCTCCTCTTATCTTGGTTGATAACGTAGAGGTGCCCAGCCTCAACCTCGTCAACCCCGACGACATCGAGACCATCTCTGTGTTGAAAGACGCCGCTTCGGCTTCTATCTACGGTACCCGTGCTGCATGGGGTGTTATCCTTATCACCACAAAGCAGGGTAAGAAGAACGAGAAACCCCGCGTGACTTATTCAAACAACTTCGCTTGGGGCACACCCACCAAGATGCCTAAGCTGGCTTCGGCTGTAGACAATGCCGAATACATATACTTGCTGGCTCAGAGCAAGGGCCTCGCTGCTTGTACAAACATCGGCTACACCATCGACGAGTATGCCGTTGGCAAGATCAAGGAGTGGGAGCAGAAGTATGGCAACATGTCGCAGAGCGAGCTCGGCGAGATGCAGGAAGGCCGCGACTTCGAGATCAAGAACGGTAAGACCTACTTCTATCGTTCATTCGACCCCGTTAACGAGTTTACCCGTAAATGGACTCCGCAGCAGAACCACAACCTCTCTGTGACAGGCGGTAGCGAGAAGACAACCTATAACATTTCATTGGGCTATCTGCGCCAGAACGGTGTGATGAATTTTAAGGCCGACAAGTATGACCGTTACAACTTCAACAGTAACATCACCACCGCCATTCGCGACTGGTGGAAGGTTCGCGCTAACGTGTTGTTCACACGCTCTGTTAACGACCAGCCTTACAAATATACCTCTGGCCAGTATGACGCATGGTTCTACCTGATGCGTTGGCCGCGCTGGTATCCGTACGCACAGTATCAGGGCAAGGATTTCCGTTCTGCCGTTACCGACATCAAGCAGGCTAACCGCGAGAGCGTTACCTCTAACTATGTGCGCGTAAACCTGGGTACCGAGCTGAACCCGCTGAAGAACCTCAGCATCAACTTCGACTATACCTTCGCCCTGCTGAACGACGCACAGAAGCGTAACGGTGGCACCGTGATGGCATATAACATGTTTGCCGGCGCTCCATTCGACAACTACACAAATATCTACGGTGGTGTTGACAACCGCGTGGTACAGACCAGCAAGTACACCATGACAAACGTGTGGAAAGCATACGCTACCTACAACTTCGACATCAAGAAGAATCACCAGTTTAAGGTGATGGCCGGTTTCGATGCCGAGACACGCGAGCGTCTGGGTCACTACTCAGAGCGTCGTGGCCTCATCAGTCAGGATCTGCCCGAGATTGCACTGGCTACAGGCGACCAGTATTCGTTCAACAAGAACTATGCTTATCATAAAGACTTCGCTTCGGCAGGTTTCTTCGGACGTATCAACTACGACTTCATGCAGAAGTATCTGTTCGAGTTCAACGCCCGTTACGATGGCTCTTCTAAGTTCCCCTCAGGAAAGAAGTTTGCTTTCTTCCCCTCATTCTCAGCAGGATGGCGTGCCAGCGAGGAGAAATTTATGGATTGGGCTAAGCCCGCACTGTCAAACTTGAAGCTCCGCGGATCTTGGGGTACCATCGGTAACCAGGACGTGGCTGCCAACTCGTTCATCTCTACCATGACATCTACAAACTCTGGTTGGGTAATGGGTGGCAAGAACCAGCTGAGCCTTGAGGCTCCTACGGTGATCTCTGACGGTCTGACATGGGAGCGCGTTTCTACCCTCGACCTCGGTGTCGACATGCGCTTCTTCAAGAACGAGCTGGGTGTAACCTTCGACTACTATCATCGTGTAACTTCTGACATGCACACCGCCGGCGAGGCTCTGCCTTCAACCTTCGGTGCCACTACTCCGAAGATCAACTTCGGTGAGCTGACCGCCAACGGTTGGGAGCTGGCTGTCGACTATAACCACCGCTTTGCTAACGGCCTCGGCATCAGCGCACGCGCTTCGGTGTCGCACGTTGTTGAGCGTATCACCAAGTGGAACAAGACAGACCGCAACATCAACGGCTACTACGAGGGCAAGCGCCTCGGCGAAATCTGGGGTTATGTGTCAGACCGCCTGTTCCAGGTTGACGACTTCAACGTAACTACCGATGCCAACGGCAAGAAGGTTTACACGCTGAAGGACGGCATCCCCTCACAGGCTTTGTATGAGGGAAAGGGCTTTAAGTTCCAGCCGGGTGACATGAAATATAAGGATCTTGACGGCGACAAGAAGATCACATACGGCAAGAACACCGTTGAGGATCATGGTGACCAGAAGGTTATTGGTAACTACCTGCCTAACTATGAGTATAGCTTCACACTGGGTGCTAACTGGAAGGGTATCGACTTCAGCGCCTACTTCCAGGGCGTAGGCAAGCGCGACTTCTGGGCAATTGGTAACGTGGCTATCCCCTGCGGTGGATCAGGTTGGGGTGATGCTATGTTCGACCACCAGATGGACTACTGGACAGAGAGCAACACCGACGCCTTCTATCCACGTCCTTTCGACAACACATGGACAACCGCTGGCAAGAGCTTCTTGAAGCAGACCCGCTACCTCAGCAACATGGCTTATCTGCGTTGTAAGAACATCACTGTAGGTTACACCTTGCCTAAGGCATGGGTGAGCAAGGCTTCTCTGGAGAGCGTTCGCGTTTACTTCAGTGGTGAGAACCTCTTCGAGTTTGACGACATGCACCTGCCTGTTGACCCCGAGAGCACTGCTTACAAAACAGGTTATGGTGACAACTCATGGTCATTCGGCCGTAGCTATCCTTTCTCTCGTACCATCTCGTTCGGTATGCAGGTTACGTTCTAAGGCGTGAGACCATTGCATAAAGAGAAATAATAAAACGTGGTATTAACTTCTGAACTTGCAAAAGTTCAGTTACCAAAAGAACAAACATTTATGAAAATAAATTTAAATATTCTGAGCGCGGGCCTTCTGCTGGCCACTGCTGTGTCTTTCAGCTCTTGTGACGACTTCCTCACACGCGACCCCCAGGACACCGTTACTGACGTTCCGTCGTTCTGGAACAACGAGGAGAACCTCCGTACATCGTTCCTCGACTATTATACTTACTTCTTCCCCGGCTACCGTTCGGGCTGGAACCGTGCCGACAACTTTGCCGAGACAAACGTTGCCGACTGGACCGACGACAACGCACAGGAAGTGGCTACCTTGTTCACCAAGGTGGCTCCCACAACTGATGCTGACAACTGGAACTTCGAGAAGATCCGTAACATGAACCTGCTGCTCAGCCGCATTCAGAGCTCTTCTCTGGGCGAAGAGGCAAAGAACCACTGGTCGGGCGTTGCCCGCCTGTTCCGCGCCATGGAGTATGCAAAGCTCGTGCAGAAGTTTGGCGACGTGCCTTACTATGACGCTGTCGTAGGCAGCACCGACAACGAGCAGCTCTACCGTGCCCGCGATCCGCGCACCACGGTTATGGACAAGGTGAACGAGGACCTGGCTTTCGCTTGCGCTAACATTCGTGTTAACGACGGCACAAAGGGTCTTACCGTAAACCGCGCCGTGGCTCAGGGCTTCGCGTCACGCATCATGCTGTTTGAGGGCACATGGCAGAAGTATCACGCCAACAACACAGCCAAGGCTACCGAATATCTGAAGGCTGCCAAGGACTATGCTGCTGCGCTGATGCAGACAAACGCCTACTCTATCGCTCCCAGCTACAAGAGCCTCACCACATCTGAGGATCTCGCCGGCAACCCCGAGATCATCATGTACCGCTCATACGTTGAGAACGTGGTTATGCACTCGCTCATGAGCTTCCAGAACACTGAGCATGAGATGAGCAGCCCCTCACGTTCGTTCGTCGATGCCTTCCTGACCAAGAACGGTCTGCCTATCCACCAGGCTGGCAACACCGATTATAAGGGCAAGGAATATGCCAAGGAGATCCAGAACCGTGACCCCCGTCTCGCTGACAACATCGACGAGGAGAGCGGTCTGCGTCTGAACGGTGTAGCTGCGGTTTACGCTGCTTCGGGCTACTACGCTAACCGCTATGTGAACAAAGACCTGATCAACAAGCCTGGCGGTATGAGCTCGACCAACACCACCGATGCTCCTGTCATGAAGCTGAACGAGGTGATGCTCAACTACATCGAGGCTGCTGCCGAGTTAGCAGATCTCGGACAGTACACTCTTACACAGGCCGACTTCGACAAGACCATCAACGCTATCCGCGACCGTCAGAGCACACAGATGCCTCACCTCACACTGGCTGGCAACGCGCTGAAGGTGAACGGTGTCGAGATCAACGACCCCGACCGCGATGCTACGGTTAAGCCCATCATTTGGGAGATCCGTCGCGAGCGCCGCGTAGAGTTGGCTTACGAGGGTCTGCGTTTCAACGACCTCCGTCGTTGGGGCAAGCTCGAATATGCTGACATGACCAAGAACAAGAAGCTGAACATGGGTGCCTGGATCAACAAGGCCGACTATCCCGAAAATGCTGAAGCTTTGGCTAAGATCACTCTCTGCGACGAGAACGGCAAAATCGTTACCGGCAACGAGGGCTACATCATGCCTATCACCGAGGTGGCCAAGATGCGTGTAATGGCAGACAAGGATTATCTCTATCCTATCCCTGTTGACCAGATCACCATGTACGAGAACCACGGCTTCAAGCTCACCCAGAACCCTGGTTGGTAAACATGAAAATAAGAACCTGACGGTTGGAAAAGCCTGAGGGTTGAACAAAAAAGAACCTGACGGTTGGAAAGACCCAACGGTTGAACAAAAAAGCGGGAACCTCCTCAGAAAGGTTTCCGCTTTTTTTGGCTTTATACGTTTTTGTGATTATTTTTGCAGCATAAAAACTTAAAGAAAGAATCATACAATGAAGAAACGGGCAATAGTGATGGGAGCCACATCGGGCATTGGTCAGGAGGTGGCACGGCTGCTGGCCGCCAACGGTTACGAGGTAGGCATTGCAGGACGACGCGAGGAACGACTGGTGCAGATGGCACAAGCCACACCTGGCATCGTGGCGCACAGACAGATAGACGTGACCAAGGAAGACGCACCGACGGAGCTGCACAAGCTCATAGAAGAGCTTGGAGGCATGGACCTCTATTTCCATAGCTCAGGCATAGGTTGGGAGAACGTGTCGTTAGACCCTGACAAAGAGCTGAAGACGGTGGAGACCAACGCCATGGGGTTCGTGCGCATGGTATCAGCAGCTTATAACTGGTTTGCTGAGCAGAGAGCAAGCAGCAAGGAGCGTAAAGCCCGTATAGCCTGCATCACCTCCATCGCACGCACCCGTGGCTTGGGTGCTGCCCCAGCCTACTCTGCCACGAAGCGCATGCAAGCCCACTACCTGGAGTGTCTGTCGCAGCAAGCCCGCATGCGCCATCTTAACATCTGCATCACCGACATACGCCCCGGCTTTGTTGCCACCGACCTCATTGCGGGCAGTCACTTCCCTCTACAGCTTAAAGCCGAAGATGTGGCACGCACCATTGTACGCGCCATAGAGCGCGGCAGCGAGGTGGTGACCATCGACTGGCGTTACCGTCTGCTTGTCGCCGCCTGGCAACTGATCCCGCGTTGGCTATGGGTGAGGCTCACCACAATAAAATAATGATGTTGTGGCAAAAAAAAGGCATTGACTTCGATTATAACACGAAATCAATGCCTTATATTTTTTCTTATCAGCGAAGATTAGCCGTCGCTGATGAGATTAGTATTAGTCAAGCCACTTTACATAGCAGAAGTCCTGACGGTGAGGCAGGTTCTCGTTCTTCGGGAACATGCGCACGCAGCTCTTGAATGAGCCGGCAACGTCGGGTTCGAAGGTAGCCTCGAAGGTGTACTGGTTACCCTCCTGAGCCACAACCTTGAACGGACGCACGTTGAAGATGCGGTCGTTGCCGTTCTCGTCCTTGGTGATAGACACCAGCTCGAGACCTACAGCATCGTTAAGGCCAGCCTCGTCGATGACATAACGCATGGTGTACTTCTTGCCTGTCTCAGCACCATAGAGCACAGAGTCGTCCTTAGACACTACATGGATGGCATCCCAACGCTCTGCCACTGTTTCCTTCCACTGAGCGATGTCCTTAGCCAGACGGTTGTCGTTGGCCTGGAGCTTGTGGTAACGGGCAGCCTCCTTGGTGTAGAACTTGTCATAGTAGTCGTCGAGCTGACGCTTCATGGTGTAGTGAGGAGCGATAGTGGCGATAGAGTTCTTGATGGTCTTCACCCAACCTTCGCTGTAACCCTTCTTGTTGCGGTCATAGTAGAGAGGAATGATGTCGTTCTCAAGCAGCGAGTAGATGGTAGCAGCGTCGAGCTGATCCTGATAGCCCTGGTTCTGGTAGGTGCGCTTCTCGGGAAGAGCCCAGCCGGCACCCTCACGATAACCCTCAACCCACCATCCGTCGAGCACGGAGAGGTTTACGACACCGTTCATCTCGGCCTTCTCACCAGATGTACCTGAAGCCTCAAGAGGACGTGTAGGTGTGTTCATCCAGATGTCGACGCCAGAAACGAGGCGACGGGCGAGCTGCATGTCATAGTCCTCAAGGAAGATGATCTTGCCGAGGAACTCAGGACGCTGGCTGATCTCGAAGATCTTCTTGATCAGACCCTGACCTGCGCCGTCGGCGGGGTGAGCCTTACCAGAGAAGAGGAACTGAACGGGACGCTCAGGGTTGTTCACGATCTTGGCCAGACGGTCAAGGTCGGTGAAGAGCAGGTGAGCACGCTTGTAGGTGGCGAAACGACGGCAGAAGCCGATCATCAGCGCGTTGGGGTTGATGCGCTCGAGCAGAGACACCACGCGTGAGGGATCGCCCTGGTTCTTGAGCCATGTCTGTGTGAACTTCTCACGGATGTAGCTTGTAAGCTTCTTCTTGAGCGTCATGCGGGTCTCCCAGATCTCCTCGTCGGGCACATTGTAGATGGCATGCCAGATGCTCTCGTTGCTCTGGTCGCTCATGAAGGTCTCGTCGAAATATTTAGCATAGAGCTTGCGCCACTCGGTAGCTGTCCATGTGGGGAAGTGAACACCGTTGGTAACGTAGCCAACGTGGTTCTCCTCAGGATAGTAGCCCTTCCAGATGGGTGAGAACATCTGCTGGCTTACCCAGCCGTGGAGCTTGCTCACGCCGTTAACCTCCTGGCAGGTGTTGCATGCGAAGGTTGACATGCAGAAACGCTCGCTGTGGTCATCGGGGTTCTGACGGCCCATGCCGATGAACTCGTCCCAAGAGATGCCGAGCTGCTGAGGGTAGCCACCCATGTACTTGCCGAAGAGAGCCTCGTCGAAGTAGTCGTGACCGGCGGGAACGGGAGTGTGGACGGTGTAAAGAGAAGAGGCGCGTACCAGCTCCATGGCCTGGTTGAAGGTGAGGCCGCTCTTAACGTAGTCGCACAGACGCTCAAGGTTGCAGAGGGCAGCGTGACCCTCGTTGCAATGGTAGATGTCTTTCTTGATGCCCAGCTTCTTCAGCGTCAGAATACCACCGATACCGAGCAGGATTTCCTGCTTCAAGCGGTTTTCCCAGTCACCGCCATACAGGTGATGGGTAATCGGACGGTCGAACTCGCTGTTCAGTTCATTGTCCGTATCCAGCAGATAAAGGGGAATACGCCCCACACTGGCTTTCCAGACATTGGCATGTACCACAAAACTGTCGGCATAGGGGACGTGGATTACCAGTTGTTTCCCATCCGGTTGCATTACCTTTTCAATCGGGAGCTGCCCGAAATTCTGCGCTTTATAATTGACTGTCTGCTGGCCGTCCATGGAAAGCGACTGGTCAAAATAACCGTAACGGTACAAAAGTCCTATGGCACAAAGGTCCACATTGCTGTCCGACGCCTCTTTCAGGTAATCCCCCGCCAACATTCCCAAACCGCCGGAATATATCTTAAGGACTTCATCCAAGCCGTATTCCATGCTGAAATAAGCTATTGACGGGCGCTGGTGGTCCGGTTCCACATCGATGTATTTTTTGAAGGCGGAATAGACGGCATCCATTTTATAGACAAAGTTCTCATCATGTGCCAGCGCTACCAGCTTTTCATAATTTATCCGCTCCAGAAACAATACCGGATTCTGTTCCACCTCTTTCCAAAGTCCCGGGTCCAAATCACAATACAGTTTCTTTACGTCATCATTCCATGTCCACCAGAGATTATGTGCGATTTCTGCAAGTTTTCGCAGTTCTGCAGGAAGATGTGAACCTACTGTAATCTCCCTCCATTGAGGGGTATTTACATTATAACTTGAATATTCCATGACATTTTATATTAAATTAAATAAGTTCTAATCTTTATTCAATCCTTTTATTATTTTTCGTTTACCGACAATCCATACCGTATCATTCTCCTTGAAAATTGTATCAGGGTCTGGATTCATAATATTCACGGTACTCCTCTCTATTCCGATAATGATGCTATCCGATATGTCTGCCTCCCGGATCGTCTTTCCGATCAATGGTGAACCTCCTTCGACAGGAAATTGCCCTATTTCCATCTCATCCTGCGAGGATGTTCCGTTCCCGTTCCTTTCTACCTTCTTTTGCTCCATGGATGTCCGGAAGCTTTCCAACTGCCGGTCCGTACCTACGACCGTAACCTTGTCATATGGATAGAGATGCTCTTCCCCTTGTGGTATATCCAGGCGTTTTTCTCCACGGGTGATTGAAATCACATTTATCTGAAACAAGGTGCGCAAGCTGCTTTCTTTTAATGTTCTGCCCACATATATGGAATCAGGGGATACTGTGAAATCCGCCAAATGTAATTCCTTGAACGGGATATTGCTGCCAAGGGTGGAGCCTGTATCACTTTCTGTAGAAAGTCCATTCCCATCCGTCCCTTGAAAGTTTGCCATAAATTGTCTCTCTATAGTCAGCGACCGTTTCTTGATCCGCTTGGAAAAATAAATGACGGCAATGATAATGGAAGAGACTACCAACCCGGCTCCCAAGGCAACATTGAAAAGATGGGTAATGATACTCATCATGATAATCGTGCAGATCAGTATTTTGACAAGTACTATTGATACCAAAGGCCCTCTGTTGAACTTGTTGTCCGTCCAGAGTTTACGGAACTCGGTTGAATTGTTCCTTTTCATGATGATGGCCCATAGAAACGGGGATATGACAAGAAAGATGATGATGAAGCCCAACAAGTTCCCTTCCATTCCCGGCAGACTTTTCCTAATCAAAGGATGCACATAGGAAAAATATAAAGTGATGAAAAAAACGCATACGACCAGATAGAGTGTGACAGACACCAGCATAGACCGGATCAGTTTATGCCAAGTGCCCTGGTGTTTTACAGTCATTGCCCCGGACGTATAGTGTACGAGATAATCTTTCAGGGATTCAGGAATGTGGATGTCTATAAACCGGTATGCTGGTTCCGAAAGCCGTATCATATAGGGGGTAAGAAAAGTCGTTATGACAGATACTGCCACTATGACCGGATAGAGATACTTGTCCGTAACATTCAGACTGACGCCTAAAGATGCGATGATGAATGCGAACTCACCGACCTGTGTCAGTGAAAAGCCGGACTGTATGGCAATTTTCAACGGCTGGCCGGAAAGCAAGACACCAAAGCTCCCGAACAGGACCTGACCGGACAGTACCAGCAATGTCAGGATAAGAATAGGGACGGCATATTCCCACATCATGGCAGGATCGATCATCATTCCTACCGACACGAAAAATATGGAAGCGAACAGGTCTTTTACCGGCTGTACGATATGTACGATTTTTTCCGCTTCAACGGTCTCTGCCAGCAGGGACCCCATGACAAAGGCTCCCAATGCGGCAGAAAATCCCGCTTTTGTCGCAATCATCACCATTCCCAGGCAAAGTCCCAGAGAGGTTATCAATAAAATCTCGTTGCTGGTGAAACGGCGTATCTTCTTCAGCAGGGTAGGTATCAGATAGATACCCAATGCCGACCAGAAAATCAGGAAAGCGGCCAGCTTCAATATACTTTCCAGCATCTCCTTCCCTTCAAAATGTTTGCCTACCGCCAACGTGGAAAGAACAACCATCATCACTACAGCCACCAGATCTTCGATAACAAGAATCCCCAAGACAATGCCAGTGAATTTCTGTTGGAGAAGTCCCATGTCATTGAAGGCCTTGAATACGATGGCCGTGGACGACATGGACAACATTCCACCCAGAAAAATACTGCTCATGTGGGAGAACCCCATTGCATTCCCCGCTGTATAACCTATGAACATCATGCCACATACAATAGTGACAGTGGCAACGATAGCCGTAATGCCCACATTTATCAATTTCTTGAACGAAAAGTCCAGTCCCATCGCGAACAGCAGAAAAATGACACCGATGTCCGCCCATATTTTGATATTGGCAGGATCGGAAACAGTCGGGACCAGAGAAACGGAAGGACCCGCCATAATACCGGCTACAATGTAGCCCAATATGACCGGTTGCTTCAGCCACTTGAAAATGACGGTTACAATACCGGCAATAATCAGAATTATGGCAAGATCCGATATTAAAGGAGCAACTTCTGACATATTAACGGTTATTTTAGATCGATAATTCGTTAAGGACCCGGATCAGGCTTTTGTCAATAGGCTTGTCCTTTTTGATTGCCTGGACAAAAGGAACATAAACAATCTCGTTGTTCCGTATGCCTATCATAACATTTCGCTGGCCTTCCATTAAGGCCTGGATTGCGGCTTCACCCAGCCGGCTTGCCAGTATGCGGTCATTGGCACTCGGAGCGCCACCCCGTTGCAGATGGCCCAGGATAGAAACCCTGACATCATACCCGGGATATTCCTTCTTTACCCGGTCGGCGTAATATATGGCACCTCCATTCTTGTTTTCAGGACTTTCGGTCACAATTACGATGCTGCTGTTTTTCGTCTTTCTGAATCCGCGCCCGATGAATGTTTCCAACTGGTCCACGTCCGTCCGGTCTTCCGGAATGATGGCCGCTTCAGCACCGGAAGCTATTGCGCTGTTTTGTGCCAGGAAGCCCGCATCACGCCCCATCACCTCGACAAAGAAAATGCGGTCGTGCGAGGTGGCCGTATCCCGGATTTTGTCCACACACTCCACGATGGTGTTCAGGGCCGTATCATATCCTATGGTAAAATCGGTGCCGTACAGATCATTGTCAATGGTGCCGGGCAATCCTATGCACGTCACATCATACTCCTCCGCAAAGATCCGGGCTCCCGTCAGGGAACCGTCTCCACCGATAATTATCAATGCATTGATGTTCTCTTTCTGTATGATCTCATAAGCTTTCTTGCGTCCTTCGGGAGTGGTGAAAGTCTCGGAGCGAGCTGTTTTCAGTATGGTGCCTCCCCTCTGGATAATGCTACTTACATCTTCCGTCGTGAGTTCTTTCACTTCACCGGCAATCAGCCCCTCGTAACCTCTATAAATTCCTTTCACTTTAAATCCGTTAAAAATAGCGGCGCGGGTCACGGCACGGATGGCCGCGTTCATTCCGGAAGCGTCCCCTCCGGAAGTCAGAATTCCTATATATTCATCTTTTTTCATTTTACAACACCCACTATTACTCTTGAATTGCCTTGTATTATAGCATAAATTCCATTTTTTTTTCAAACAAAAACAACTATTTGTTAGTTGTTTTTTAAATCTATTTTAATTTCTTCGATAATATGTCCTATATTTCCTTCTCCGGCATATCTGTTCATATCAAAGAAATTATCGTTAACACTTACCCATTCTAGTTTATTTACTTCTTCGATTAATTCTACTTCATTTTTTAATATTCCATAATAAACTTCTAATTCTTTATTCCATTTAGTATAAGTAAGATTCATAAAATGAATTAAATCTATGTCTTTTTTCTTGATATTAGTTTCTTCTTCCAATTCTCTATATGCTTCATTTAATCCATCGTTTTCTTTTTCTATTTTTCCACCTACTAAGTTATACATTCCCATGTATGGTTCTTTTGTTCTTTTACACATCAAAGTTTTTTCAAGATTTTTATCAAATATTACAATTACATTCATTTTTTTCATAACAAATACTCCATATTAATTATACAACTTTTTTACTATTTTAACAATTGATGATTCAAAACTATATGCACTTGAGTAGCGTAATAAACCATATATTTGCTAGTACAGATATTGTTTATATTTCTAGCATATTTACTATTCATCATTATATAGTCATAATCTTAGTAATTGAAGCTATCAACTTAGGACTATCAATATTCTTCCCTTTCAAAACTCTACCAGTAACCTCATCCATCAAAACATAACTATAAGCCGTATCAGTACTAGCATAAACATAATTAACCCCTATAAAAAATAAAAGACTAAATAATAGTATTTTTTTCATATCATTCACCTAAATAATAATATGAAGCAAACCACATATTTAGTCTATAAATCATAAAAAAGTCATAATATTTTACTATGACCTTATTAATTTTTTATATCAAAAATAAATAACAACTTTATTTTAAATACTTATCAATAATTTCAAACAACTTATCTTTATTTATTGGTTTAATAATATAATAACTAAAACCATATCTTAAATATTCATTGTTATATTCATATTCATTATCCTTAGTAAGTAATATAACCTTAGTATTAAAATTCTTAATATCATTAATTTTTTTCATAACAGTCTTCCCATCCAATGGTTCCATCTCTTCATCTAATAATATCAAATCATATTTTTCCTTATTTCTAATTTTATCCAAATCCTTCTTACCAACATCAACATAATCAAGCAAAATATTAGTATTCTTAATTAATTTTCTAACAATCTTCTCCGTAGAAATATTATCATCTATAAGCAATATTCTCTTCTTATCATAAAAACTCTCATACTTAACAATTTTATCACCAGACTCTACAATTTTCTGTTCTAAAACAATTTTCATAATAGTACCCTTACCATAATCACTAACAGGAATAATAGTACCTCCCATTAAAGTAATTAGTTTTTTA
>ERZ859732.364-NODE-364-length-18683-cov-2.042570_pt1 | contig 18683 bp, 16 predicted proteins | sample MGYA00510123_ERZ859732 | MGnify/ENA primary metagenome ERZ859732 (study PRJEB30046, sample SAMN00715133) | human gut metagenome | study: EMG produced TPA metagenomics assembly of the A metagenome-wide association study of gut microbiota in type 2...
CTGCATCTGCCCTGCTTGAGGCTTTTAAATCCCAATTTTATGATTTAATTTTTCTTGATATAGAAATGGATAAGCCAAATGGTTTTGAAATTGGCTCTATTTTAGCAGGATATTCTCCTCGTCCCGTAATAGTTTTTACGACAAACGCACTGCAGTATGCAGTCCGAGGATATGGAATTGCTTTTCGATTTCTATGCAAACCGATAACGATTACAATGTTTCAAAGTGTTGTCAGGGAGGCTCTTGACGAGATTCTTCCGCAAAAGGCAGCGGTAATGTGTGGTTCAACTCAGAAAATGATTTCTATAAACGATGTCATATATTTTGAGAGTCTGAACCGGCACATTATTTTTCATTTTGCAAATACATCCACATTGGAGATAAAGGATTCAATGGAAAATATGATTTCAGTTTTTTCATATCCTTCATTTGTACAGATTCACAGAAGTTATTGCATCAATTTGAATTATGTGGACAGCTTTACACCACTTGCTGTCACTATGACTGACGGCTGCAAAATTCCACTTTCGCGGAAAAAACAGACCATTTTCCAAGAGCGCTTTAACAATTTGATACGAGGTACCATCAAATGAATTTTCCAATTGAAGTATATACCATTATTATAGAATGCCTGCTTATTTTCTACTTCTTTCATAAAGAGGTTAGACCTGTATACCCTTCCCGCAGATATATTATCCTATTTTGCATATCACTCTTTGCGGTCATAATGCTATCAACCCTATATACACCTATGTTTATACGGCTTGTCATTATCAGCTTATTTTTGTTTTTATGCTATACTTTCTGCTTCAAATGCAAAATATTCCAAATCACCTATACTATTATATTATTTTTTGTTACGTCGATGTTTTCCGATGTTATTGGTGCGTTTGTACTTTCCAGACTTGGAATTTCAATAAATGAACTTTTAGGAATAAGTGAAGGACGGCTTATCTACAATACCACAAGCAAGATTATTCATCTGTTTTTGCTGGTCATAATTATTTTATTTACCAATGCCCGATTTGATTCAAAAGCTCTACTGCATGCCATACCACTCATGCTCTGCAATCTGTCAAGCATATTTATTCTGTTTGCCCAGTACACTACCTTTATTGACAATGGTAAATACTCCACCTTTGTGATGACCACCATATGTATGCTTGTTATCAATATAGTGGTTTGTGGATATACGGAAATAGTAAAGAAATCTTATGAATTACAGAAAAATCAGCTCTGTATGCAGGAGCAGCTTGCCAAACAGGAGCTTTACTATCAGGATATCATTGCTCGTCAGGACGAATCCCGCGCACTTTGGCATGATATAAAAAAATACATGCTGGCAATGGAAAATCTGGTTTCTACGAAAACACGACCTGAAGCCGAAAGTCAGCTCTCTGCCTTAAAGAAAAAGTTTTCAAGCCTTGACCAAATGATTGATACCGGTAATTCCATTGTTGACGGCATCCTAAACTATGGCTCTAATAAAGCAGACAGTCTGGGAATCTCCATAAACTTTAATCTATGGCTGGACACTGACCTTAACATTTCGCCTGTTGACCTGTACATAATCATCGGAAACACTATGGATAACGCAATAGAAGCCTGCGATGCTTTTCCGGCAGATCACAAACCATCCATCTCATGTACGCTGCGCCAGAAAAATCATGTGCTGCTTTATGAAATATCCAATCCTATTCCACAGGTTTCGGTAAAAAAAGCCGGAGTTATCCACGGATATGGGCTTGAAAATGTCAAAGAATGTGTAAATAGAAATAGTGGTTTTATCTCTGTTAAAAACGAAAATGATATATTTTGTGTCTCTATAACACTAAACGTTTAATATGTCTTAAATCCGCGATATCACAAGCCTTCCATCCTGCACATCAACCCTGACCTTATTAGACTCTATCCCTGCTGCCTCAAGCATCTCATCAGTGAGTTTTATCCTGTGCGCCTTGTCCAATACCGTATATTCCATTGCAGGGTGTTTCTTCAATTTCTCCGTACTTACCTTTCCGTCAGATATAAGCACTGTGCGGTCTACACGGCCTGCAAGTGCCATATCGTGTGTCACTATGATGATGGTTATACCAAGCTCTTTGTTCAGCTTATGAAACAGCTCATAGATTGTATCAGCAGTCCTTGTATCCACGGCTCCGGTCGGTTCATCCGCAAGCAGTATGTCCGGCTTATTTGCCAGTGCCACCGCTATCGCTGCGCGCTGCTGCTCTCCTCCCGATAGCTGAGCCGGAAGCTTATCCTTATGCTCCTGTAATCCCACTGCATTTAACAGTTTAAGGGCATAGCTTTTATTATTATCCTTGCGTTTTTTTATAATTTCTCCGTGTTTTAAATTATCGGTATTACCTGCATTTTCAAACATCATCACTGCCTCGACATTCTGCAGCACAGTCAGGTATGGGAACAGATTTTTAGCACTTTTCTGCCACACAAAGCCCACCTTGTCCCTGCGGTATCTCACCATTTCAGCTTCTGAATATGTGGAAATATCTTTTCCGTCAATAGTGAGCCCTCCCGCCGTGGGTGTTTCCAGTCCTCCTATCATATTTAAAAGGGTGGATTTTCCGCTGCCGGATTTTCCTATTACCGCAAGCATCTCCCCTGTTTCCACCGTCAGGTCAAGCCCCTCCAGTGCCATCACCTTTTTATCGTCTGTCTCATATATTTTTACCAGTCCATCGCAATTTATCATCTGGTTTTCCCCTTTTTAATTTAAATTACTATGCCGTCACTAAGCTCAAACACTTCATCTCCCAGCTCCATAAGGTTTGGATCATGCGTGGTCATAACTATTGTGATGTCCTCATCGTCTATCAACTCACGGAACAATCGCATGACTTCAAATCCAGAAGCGGTATCAAGTGCTCCTGTCGGCTCATCCGCAAAGACCACCTTCGGGCGATGAACCACAGCGCGCGCTATCGCAACTCTCTGCTGCTCACCTCCCGATAGTTGTTCCGGCATATGGTTCATGCGCTTTGAGAGTCCGACACGCTCCAGCAGCTCTGATACTCTGTCATGCGTATTCTCATTTATCACATCGGTTTTTGCACCTCCAATGTCATTATCCATATCAGTCAAATTCTTTTGTATCTGACGTTTATTTTTCGCAAGTCTAAGGGCAAATTCCACATTCTCATATGCCGTCATCGTGGGAATTAGTGCTATAGACTGGAATACAAATCCCATCTCATACCGCCTTAGCATTTCCCGGTCTTTCTCGGTCATCTGCTCGAGATTTTTATCCAGAAACTGCACACTTCCCTCTGTCGGCATATCAAGCGCACTAAGGATATTAAGAAGTGTGGTCTTTCCGGAGCCGGAACGCCCTTTTAAGATGGCAAGTGTTCCTTTTTTTATCTCCATGGATACTCCGTCAAGTGCGTGGACTGTTGTACCATCTCCCGCCTTGAAATATCTTTTTATATTTTGAGCAATTATCGCATTTTCCATATGTCACGACCTCATTTACTATGCTATAAAAACTTTCTACCGACTACCACAAAATCATTTTTATCTGCTAACTATCTTCTCCAAGCCTCAGTGCCTGTGCTATCTTCATACTCTTAAGCAGTCTGCTGATAACCACATAGCATACGGCTACAGCCACGAAAAGTACTCCTGTAAGCTCCAGCATATCAGATGGATAAATATATACATTTACTCCGATATTGTGTTTCTGCGGCAGATATATGATCGATATGAGCCTTACAAACATCGCTGTTGCAGTTATACCTATGCCTGCTCCCGCAAGAAGCGGCAGAAATGATAAAAATATCTGCTCGTTTAAAAGCATTGCTTTTACCTCTCTCATTCTCATGCCCATTGCGCGGTATATACCAAACTGCAGCTCCCTCTGTTTTAGTGTCATAACCCAATACAGCAAAAATCCTACTGAGCACACTATCAGTGAAAGTATAAAACTTAATGTAAACATACCGTTTGTGATCTGCACTGTGGCTGAGTTTTTATTCTCGTCTATAAGCTGCTGCGCGGATGTTATATTCCTGTATATTTCACTCTGTACTTTTTCATTTTGAGTGTCTGTTAAATTGTCTGCTGTACTATCTGAATTTTCACTGTTCTCACCGCCCAGATATCCCACAATATCATCCACCGTTTTTCCTTTTGACAGGTTCATCCACACACTGTACGGTGTCATGCCGAACTTTTCCACAACCGTAGCATAATTTGCAACGATCAGGTATTTCTCCTGCTCGGTCACATTTTTGTCTGCATCTGTCTCATAGGTGTAACGCTCGTAGCCCGGAAAACCTTTTACTATGGCACATATCTTTACATTCTCGGATGCGTAGATCTGATCTTCATCGACAGCCTCCGGTACATACCTTGAGTAATTTAAGCTGTCACCAACTTTAAGTCCCAGATCTTTTGCCAGATTTGACGAAATGATGACTCCGTCCGGCTCTTTTGCCAGCTCATTCAGGTAATTGAACCAGTGAGCGTCATTAATATCATCATTTTGTCCACTCTGCAATTTCGCAGTCTCACCGAATTCTTTTGTGTTTATCGCCATAAGATATGCATTAGAAACCGAACCACTGCCTGCGGAAATGTCTACCCTCTCGTCCTCAAGCACACGCGTGACACCGTCACAGATGCCCTCATTTTTGAGCGACTCGTATTTACCGAAATCAGGCTCGTCATACATCCAGTTTACAGAGCCATTTTTATTGTACTGTATCCTGAGTCTGAAATCCTCGTTGTATATCGCATCACAGCCCACATTGTAGACGATACGCTGCTCCATATTGCTGTTCATGGTGCGCGCCATATTCGCGTCAAAAATACCGCCAGCCACTGTCATGATAAGAAATACTGCCAGAAATCCCTGATTGTATCTGGTTCGTTTTAGCTGTAAAAATGATGCATACATTGCCGGAGAAAAATGCTTTTTAAAGAGCCTGTCCACAAGCAGAATAATAAGTCCGGTAAGTCTTACGCACAAAAGTGCCGCTGCAAATATAAAAAGCGAATTGTCCAGTATCATGACAGGATCTATGCTCCTGTTCTCAAGAACAGATATCGCAAGCGTACTCTTCTGCTTGTTGTAATTGTAAAGCAGATATGCTGACAGAGCCAAAAGTATAACGTCTATAAAGCATTTCTCCCAAAGAGGCTTTTTCTTTGATATTCGTTCCCTACTGCTGCGCTCTGATATGGCATCCTTTGATTTTTTCCACACCGGAACTGTAATAAATAGTACCATGATAACTGCTGCTGCCACCGCATAGACAAGCATCTGCCATACAAATTTGTAAGTGCTTATATCCTTTGCCGTAAATCTTAAAAATCCGTCTGTAGATGCGGCAGCCCTGCACATTATATATCCGAGTACTATTCCGAGTACACAGCCCGCAAACGCTATTATTCCCGACTGCTGTAAGTACAAAATAAATACCTGTAATTTTGTCGCACCGCGGCTTCTTAAAACAAGTATGTCATTTTGCTCGAGCGAAAGTATCTGTACAGATATCATTCTTATAAATAAAATCAAAAGCACAAGACACGGCAGCTCCAACGCCCAAAGCATCAGCTTTATCGTCTTCTGCTGTGTAAAAAAGCGCTCCAGCGTATCACGGATGTTGTCATTGTAGAGCTTGTCAGCATCCTTAAACTGCTCCATATACCCATCATAAAGTGAGGCATTTTCCGTGTTGATCTGCGTATAATCCAGCATGAGAAAATCACTGTAGCTGATATTGTCCTCACTGTAATACTGCATCATTTCGTCAAAAACATCCTGCGAAACAAATATCACATCGCCCATATCCGAAAGCGTCTTGGCCCAATATGGATTGTTTATATCTTTTTCACGGCAGATCTGTGATATTACGAAAGAAATTTCCTTTTTCCCACTGCCATCAGGTACATGTAAATAGATTTTTTCACCTGCTACAAGTCCGTAGTGATCCATTGTCTTTTCGCTTATACAGCATTCGAATGTGGCTGTGCCAGTCTGAGATTTTACAACATCCGCGTACTCCGAAAGTCCCGGCAGATATCCTATTGTAAAATAATTGTTAGGTCCTCCAAACTCTGTATCTGCGCGTCCTCCTGGGAGTGTGATAAGCTGCTGTGAGGAAACCTTGTTTATATCCACATATTCAGTCCACTTCTGCTCGTATCCTGACAGCTTATCAAGTACTGACTGCGAATCAGGATAATCTGCCACCGCATATGTTCCCTCGCGGCTCATCTGTGCAGGAAACTCATTCTGCTGTGTGGCATGATCCGTAAAAAGTCTGTCGAGTATCTGATTTCCCGCACCCTTTTCAAACATAGAGTGGCACACAAAAAGTGCTATAAACAAAGCCACTCCCATAAGCAGACACAAATTTAACCATTTTCTGTTTTTTAATTTATTAATTACGAAGCCAAACATATTTCATCGCCCTCATCAATACCGTAAAGCACAAGTGTATCGCTGCCTGATGTATAATCGCTCAATATTACCGGCTGCTTTACCACGCTGTCCCCATCAATTTTCCACACGTAGTATGATATATCATCCTTGTCCATCGGATTGACCTGCTTGTGTATGATCGAAGTCGGCACCACTACCACCTTTTTAAAAGAAACATAAGAAAACTTTACAGCAGATGCCCTGGTCAGATCATCCGGTATTCCATTGTCAAGTTTTATATAAAATGCTGCATTTCCATATCCTGAATCTGTGTTTCCTGTAATATGCACACCTTTATCATCCTGATTTATATATCCCCTTTGAGCTTGCCTGCCGTAACCGGCAAAACCGATACAGTTTCCGTAGATTGTTGTACCGTCCAGCTCAAGTGATACGCGCTCTCCCACATCTGCTATATTGTCCGTATATACTTTATAGTTATTGCTATCCTTTACCAGGACCTGCAGTACGTCCGTGGAATTTCCGGTTATCTGCAGGATATCTGAGCCTTCCTCCACATTATCTCCTGCCTTGACACTCACCTTTGAAACTTTTCCGTCATTTTTGGCATATACTGAAATATTTCCTTTGCCGTCATTTCCTGCGCTTATGCTGTCATATGCTGACTGTAGCCGGGAAAGCTGATAGGTGTGGTCTGCACCGGCAAGTTTTTTCTGCAGATCAAGCAGCTGTAAGTTCAATTTCAACTGCTGCTCTTCATATGCTGTATCCGGCTTTTCATCCTGTTTGTTATTTTCTTCTGCGCTGCTACCACCTTCAGATAAATCTTTTACCTGTTTATCGTAATCTGCGATCTTGTGCGCATAGGATTCATTCTCCGAGTGTAGACCGTTTCTCGATAGTTACAGCGGGAAAAGCACTGACAGGTGAGGAATTTGAAAAGGCAATACATGCATATGAGACAATGAACAGAGAGTGCAAGATTGATTTATGTGCGTCAATGGGCTTTCTTTCAGCGGAGCAGCTTCACAGACTGCACGAGGCAGGTGTCAGCAGCTATCACCACAATATAGAGACCTCAAAGCGTAATTTCCCCAATATATGCACCACACACACCTATGATATGAAGATTGAGACGCTTAAAAAGGTGAAGGCAGAGGGCATGTATGCGTGCTCAGGCGGCATCATCGGAATGGGTGAGACCTGGGAGGACAGGCTTGATATGGCAGTAAGCCTTGCAGAGGTAGGAGTGGATTCCATTCCGCTTAATGCGCTTATGCCGATTGCAGGCACTCCGCTTGAGGGACTTGAGCATATCAGTGAGCCTGATATACTGCGTACAGTGTCATTTTTCAGATATATAAATCCAGAGGCTGACATACGTCTCGGCGCCGGAAGGGCGCTACTTACAAATGACGGAGAGCTTGCATTCAAGTCTGGAGCATCAGCTACAATTACAGGAAACATGCTTACGACAGTAGCGTGTGCCACAATCAGAAGTGATAAGGAAATGCTTGAGGGCATGGGCAGGAATGTGACACCTGAGTACATGAAATAAATGTAATTATTCAGAATATAAAATATGTCAAAGATGCGTAAAATAGTATTAGTTTTGCGCATCTTTTTTAGTATAAATGACAGGTTTTGTTGCGGGGTAAAAAAAATTATTATATAATGAAAAAATTACAGGATATATGACAGAAAAGGAGCAGAATATGAAGACATTGATAGTTGTAGATATGCAGAATGATTTTATAGACGGAGCACTTGGCACAAAGGAAGCTCAGGCGATTGTTGGAAATGTTGCTGCAAAGATTAAAGAATATAGGGCAAATGGTGATGAAATAATTTATACAAGGGATACACATGATGAGGATTACCTTGATACACCGGAAGGAAAGAAGCTTCCTGTGAAGCACTGCATAAAGGGAACAAAGGGCTGGGAAATAGCTGATGGTCTCTATGTCGCAGGCGCAGATTGTATCGACAAGCCGAATTTTGGATGGCCGAACTGGAATGAGCGCAGCTTTGATGAGATTGAGCTTGTGGGATTGTGTACTGATATATGTGTTGTATCAAATGCACTTATTCTAAAAGCACAGTTTCCGGACGTGCCGGTTTCAGTGGATGCATCGTGCTGTGCAGGTGTCACACCGGACAGTCATGAGGCGGCACTAATCACCATGAAGATGTGTCAGATTGATATTAAATAAGCGGGTTACTATATGTCATTTTTAAAAATAAGAGGTTACAGGAAAATATGATTAAAGAAAATCCGTCATGCCGGGGAATGCGCGTGGCGGATTTTTCGTATGTAATTGCTTGCGCCTGATACATTTTAGATACAAGTATCTGTTAATATAGAAAAAGCAATGCATAATCCTGGCTGATACATGCTCCTTAGGATTGACAGCAAAAGAAGAATATGCAAAGATTTATATAAAGAACATAAAATTTTAGAAGGAACATCATGATAGAAATACTTATAGTGGAAGACGAAAAACCGATATCGGACCTCATCAGATTAAATCTCATGAAAGCAGGCTATACCTGCACCTGTGCCTTTGATGGTATGGAGGCGGCAGATATTCTGGAGGAGAGAAATTTTGATTTGATAATACTTGATGTAATGCTGCCGAAGCTAAACGGTTTTGAACTCATGGAATACATAAAACCACTTGGCATACCTGTGATATTTCTCACAGCCAAAGCCTCTTTAGATGACAGGCTAAGAGGCCTTACGTCCGGTGCTGAGGACTATATGGTAAAGCCATTTGAGATTGTTGAGCTTTTAGCCCGGGTAAATATAGTGCTAAGACGTTATAATAAGATGGAGCAGCAGCTTACTTTTAAGGATATAGCTATCGATACGAAAAATCAGAATGTATCAAAGGCAGGAAAGCATATAGAGCTTACACCAAAGGAATTTGAGTTGCTTGAGCTTTTGATGCGCAATAAAAATATCACACTTTTCAGAGAAAAAATATATGAAGAAATATGGGGAAGTGAGTACTCTGTCGAGTCGAGGACTCTCGATCTTCACATACAGAGACTGCGCAAAAAGCTTGATATAGGAGACAGCCTTAAAACCGTATTTAAGGCAGGATACAGGCTGGAAGAACAGAAAACTAAAGACCATTAAATATGGGTAAGCGTAATATACAAAAAGAGGGATAAATGAAATTCAGGTACAAGGTATTGTTCACAAACTTAATACTGCTTTCACTTGGACTGGGGCTGGTGGGATACCTCATGATACACAAGAATTTTGAGCTTGCGAAGCAGACACAGCTTAAAAATGCTATTGTGCAGAATAATCTGGTACAGTCCTCTGTGGAGTATGAGCTTTTGCAGCTTTTAAATTCAGTTTCCGATAATTCTGAAACTTCGAACAATAATATAGATAACAATAATGCAGAAAAGAGCAGCATTTCCGCATCATCAATAGCCGCGCAACTTCCGCAGATCGGAAGCCGTGTAAGCAGCAGTGTGCGCTCAAGAGATTCATTTTTCTATATATATTTTGATGGTGAAAAAGTATATACAGATGATAAAAGTGATGCAAGGATAGGTGATACACTTTTCAAAAATCTCACAACAGGAAACAAAAACTATGTGATTAAAGAAGAATCCCAAAAGCACTATATCTATGTTACTTCGCAGAGTGTGATAGATGAAAAAAATCTCTGGATAGTAAGTAAATGCGATGCATCAGAGGCGTATACACTGCTTGATGAGCAGATAAACTATTTCAGGCTGATAATAATAGTCATATTGATTGCAGAGTCGGCAGCAATGTATTTTATCAGCAGGTACATGACAAAGCCGCTCGAGAAGCTTAACCATGTCAGCGAGGAAATAGCGCAGGGGGATTATGCCACAAGGGTAAACGTAAAAAGTCATGATGAGATAGGGCTTCTTGCGCAGAAATTTAATATCATGGCGCAGGCAGTATCGGATCATGTGGACGAGCTTAACGATATGGTGCACAGGCGTGAGCAGTTTGTAGCGGATTTTACCCACGAGATAAAAACCCCTATGACGTCAATCATTGGATATGCAGACACGATGCGTTCACTGGAGCTTCCGAGAGAGGAGCAGATGATGGCGCTTGGATATATCTTTTCGGAGGGAAAACGTCTGGAGAGCATGTCGCAGAAGCTTTTTGAGCTGATATATCTGCGCCGGCATGATATTGAAAAAGCGCGGGTTCATATGGCAGATCTTTGTGCAGAGGTGGTAAAGGTTGTTGAGCCTGCATACGAAAACAGGCATCTTACTATAGAAACAGAGATAGAGGATACTGTGCTGACCGTGAATAGAGAGCTTCTGGTTACAGCACTTGTCAATATGATGGATAATGCAAGAAAAGCATCAGAAGAAGGTCAGCAGGTTGAGGTTACAGGAAAATTTGTGGACAAAATGGCTTGTAATATACTTAAAGATAAAACGGATATAGGCGAAGCCGAATCAACAGATGACGGGAAATGTATGAGGGCATATGAAATCTGCATAATCGATCACGGAATCGGAATGACTAAGGAACAGGCAGAAAGAATTTGTGATGAGTTTTATATGGCAGACAAATCAAGAGCCAGAAAAGAGGGCGGTGCCGGAATCGGAATGTCGCTTGTGGCAATCATTTTAGAGCACCATAATGCAGTACTTTCAGTGGAAAGTGAACCCGGATGCGGAACAACGATGAGGATTTTGCTGCCGTGGTAATCTGAACGCAATATAGATAAAAAAATGGTAAATTCGTAAGATTTAAAGGAAGATATGAAAAAAGACAGCTTCAAATTAATAATAATGTCTGTTGCAGTAATCTGTATAGTAATAGCAGGCATCATGGTGCCTGGCATAGTGCTTGAGGCAAACCAGAAAAGTGAACATGATCATGTGGCGAAGGTCCCTAAAAGCTATCTGCCTTCAGGCTCTGTAATGGCAAAGGAAGCATCTGTCAATCTGAAATTGTCAGAGAAGCTCTCGCTCATAGATGGGCAGTGGGACAGCACGACAGATGACGCCGCCTCTTATGAGATGGATGAGCAGGATTATCAGGCAGTTGCCGCATGCAGAAAAAGCATGGAAAAGCTTTATGACGAAAAGCTCTATCCTGTAAATCTTTCACCTGACTACTCTAACTGGTATACGTGGGAGGCAGCAGCGAAAAAGGCATCGGATAATACCTTTAACACATATACGGCATATTACTGGATAATCAGGTTTGAGAAGTATGATGGTACACAAAATCATACAATCTGGATGCTTGAGGATGGGACAATCATTATGGCAAAAGCACATATGAAGGATATTAGTGATATGAGTGAATATAAAGAGGTTTTGCAGGCAGATGATGAATCACAGGCAGAAAATGATTTGTCTGCTTACAAAGGATATTTTGACTACAGCGGGATAGATTTTTCAAAGCTTAAACTGATATCCGAGACAACAGCAGTGGAGCAAAAAAATAATGAAAGCTATGAGGTGATGCAGTTTTTACAGGAAAATGAATATGTGTATGCGATTCATGAGAAGTGATATAGACCCGGTTTGCATAAGTATGTGCAGACCGGGTTTTTATAATAAAAAAAGCAATGTATGATACAAAAAGTTTACAACTGACATATATACTCATTATAACAACATGGAAGATAACTATTCTGAATAGTCACCGGGAAAGAAAAAAAGGGAGGAGAGCTACATATGGATAAAAGGGGTAACATGTCTTCACGAAATATGAGATTATTTGCAGCAATTATGACACTCATCGAGGCACTTGTCCTCACATCACTGGCAGGCTGTGCAGATAAAAAGGTAGATTATGGCACTGATACAGAAAAACTGACAAAAAGTGCTGTATGCAATGTAAAGGATTTTAGTACAGATGAGACCTACAGCGATGAGTTTTCCGTGCAGACAGAAATTGGAAATGTAAATATAGATATAAGTGCAAAAGTGGAACTGCCTGATTGTAAGACAATGTCAGTAGTTGAAGTGGAAAAGATACCTTATTCTGCAAAGCTCAAGGAAAAGGTATTGAAGGCATACTTTGGAGAGTCACAGATTTATTACTATGATAAGGAACATTGGACAAAAACACAGCTTCAAAATCTTATTGATTCCATAAATTCCTCAACAACACCAACTGATACATCTGGCACAGGAAACAGAGCTGAGTTTTTGAAGGAATATACGCATTATCTGGAAAATGCCGGGGATGAATGGACTATAGCTACAGAGTATGATTCATGTGATGAGTTTGTAGGGAACACCTGGTATAACGTGAATTTTGTTGCAGATGGTGATGAAAATAAATGGCTGTCGGGAATTGGCGCAGGTCCGATTGAAGGATATACCAAAAAGGCAGGAAGTAATGAATATGAGTGGAGTAATATATTTAACGATGGATATGTGCAGCAATACTTTGGACCGGATTCACTCATGGAATATGATACGGTAAATGATATCACGGATTCACAGGATACATCGGGAGAGGAAATCGCGCAGGAGGAAAATGAATCGGGTATCACAATAGAAGAAGCGGGGAATATGATAGACAGCTTTTTGAAAGAGACAGGTTTTTCATCCATCCCGCAGACTGAGAGTTCGCAGCTGAAATGGAGTGGATATAACGAAAGAGCCAATCAGGTGTATCAGGAAGATGATATACATGAGTGTGTAAGTGGTTATAGATTTTACTACAATATCGGAGTTGGCAAAATATTATTTGATGATGCTTTAAACCCGATGGATTACAGCGGATACAATATGAAATATGGTGATAGTATAGAGGATACTTTTGATAATGAATTCTACAATTTTTATATTGATAAATATGGTATAGGTACTTTCTTTATAGACTGCCCGGTAAGTATAGTAAGAAAACAGGAAAATGTAGAAATGCTTCCTTTGGAAAATATATTTGATATTGCCCGGGATGAACTTAAAAACAATGCTGATGAATATGTACTGGATACAAATGTAAAATATTATACTCTAAAACTTGCATACATAAGGGTAAACAACCGGACTGATATGCAAAAATACAGTTATATTCCGGCATGGAGTCTGGAATTGCTGCAGAAAGACACTACAAATGCATGCCCTGTATTTATCAACGCGATTGACGGAAGTGTGATACATCCGGACGATCTGAGTTAAGATACAGAATGTTTACATCGGACCGTACTTTCACAGGAATAATTATGTTGTAGAAAAAATGTGACATATCAGGGAGGATTGGCATATGAGAAAACATACAAGAATATTTGCAGCGATTATGACACTCATCGAGGCACTTGTCCTCACATCATTCACAGGCTGTGCCGGCAAAAAAGTAGATTATGGGAATGAGAGCGAAAGTAAAGAGACAAAAAATATGTCTGCCTTAGCTGATATCAGGGCAGACTCCGGCTGGAATGAAAACTTTACAATACAGACCGGTAATGGCGAGAAAACAGTATATGTAAATGCAAATATTGTAGTTCCGGACTTTGATAACATGTCGGTTGTTGAGGTGGAAAATGTAAAGATAGATGCTGATTACAAAAAGCGTTTTCTGGATTTATATTTTGGTGGGAACGAGTACTATTATCACGATCCGGATCATTATACTGTTGACGAACTGAATGAGGTCATAGAGGACTGGCAGAAAACACAGGATGAAACTCACAGTGAGTGGTTGGAACAGCGGCTGGCTGAATATAGGGATAAGCTTGAAACGGCAAAGACTACTTATACCGTGGCAAAGGATCTCGAAAACTGTGAAGTATTTGCAGGCTACAAGGGTGATGTGTTCTGTGAGGTGGATTTTGAGGCTCACAAGGTACATGCTTACGCCTTGCATCAGTCCGGGACAGATTACGGTCCACCATCTTTAAGGAATGAGGACTATGATACCATAACGCAGACTTTTCAGGATGATGATCTAAAGGATAAGGCAGACGAGACCTCAAATGAGGGCAGTAAATCTGCCGCATCAGCCAAAAAAGAAGCCTGACAGTACACTTCTTACAGTCACGGATGATGGAATAATTGATGTGCAGATGGAATATCCGGTAAATGTAACACAGATCTATAAGGATGTGGAGCTTATTTCTCTGAAAAATATAGAGCAGATCATCAAGGCGGAGATTACGGAAAATCCTGATAAATATGATATTGCATCGTCATTCAATAAGCTACAGCTTAGTTATCTTAAGATAAGAAGTGACAGAGAGCAGGGAAAATACAGCTATGTTCCGGCGTGGGCACTGTCACGTCTGGTAGACTACTCCAATGAGCAAAATGCTATCTTTGTAAACGCTATAGATGGAACAATCATAAATTTGGAAAATTCACTGTAAAGGAGAGGCTATGAAGAGGAAAAACGTTATTATACCGGCGTTGGTTCTTGCAATAGCATTAACCGGCTGTTCAGGAAAAAAAGTAGATTACAATATGGAAACTGAAAATATAAACACAAAAGCAGGAAGTGATATAAGTGCGTTTGACGACAGTACGAAATGGAATGACAGCTTTTCTGTTGAGATATCTGACAAAAGTGTGGATGTGGATATTTCAGCAGACATTACCCTGCCGGACTGCAAAAGCATGTCGGTTGTTGAGGTGAAGAATATAAAGGTGGGTGCCGATTTCAAAAAGAGTGTGATAGAGGCTTATTTTGGCGATAGTACCGTATATTATCACGACATACCTCATTATACGAAAGAAGAGATATATCACAGCATGGAGGTTGTAAAAAATGAGATTGCCGGGTATCAGCAGGAAATTGATGCGGGACTTATCACAGAAGAGGGCGTCAGCAGGGTGATGAAAAGTGAAAATGATCTGCTGGAACAGTATGAAAAGGCAGAACCGTCTGCACTGGATACGCGTGAAAAAGCTACAGATTATACGGATTGTAATGAGTATCTGGGATATATTGGTAATGTTTTCTGTGAGATTAGATTTGGAATTGCTGAGGACGGCTCTCTTGAATATATTTCAGCACAGCCTCTTAAGGCAGGAAGTGAGGGGACATTATACGATGATAGTGAGTATGGCTATTACGGACCACCATCCTTTGCAGAGGAGAAAGGTGTAGAGGGATTTAACGGAGGCTCTACAGGTGGAGATACTACATCTTCATATGATAATGAGTGTGCATTATCAAAAGACGAAGCTATAAAAAAGGCAGAAGAATTTCAAAATAAATTAGGCATGGCTTCACAGGTATATATAGGAACATCAGACTACGAGTGGAGCGCAGGAGTGATAGAGGATGGTGATGATACTGTAAAAACTGATGATAAAGAGAGCGGCATAAAGGATACAGCCTGGGGATATATCATAGATTATGGCGAGGGTGTGGATGGCATAGCGTTTTGCAAGTCACTCGATTTCACCCGGAATATGGATATATGGGAGACACTCGATAACTATGATGATTTTATGCCATATGGCAGCAGTTCCTTTATTGTGACGGATCAGGGAGTGACGGAATTTACTGTTTCTTACCCGGTTGATATTGTAAATGAGTCAAAAAACGTAGAACTCTTGTCAATGGACACTATTAAAGAGATCATCAAGGATGACATGACAAAAAACTCAGATCAGTATGATTTTACACAAAATCACACTTACAACAATCTAAAGCTCGGATATATCCGTTTGAAGGATGCATCTGACAAGGATAAATGTACTTATGTTCCGGCATGGTGTCTGTCAAAACAGGACAAGGGCTACGACAGATATCCGGTGTATGTGAATGCGATAGACGGCACGATCATAAGGAGTGATGATCTAATATAAGATACTGTTATTGGCTGCAATAAAGTTTATACATGGAGTTACATTTTTAGATAATAGATCAGGTTCATATTTATTTGGAAAAGATGTGAAAAATATATGATTAACAGAAAGAAAAAATATATAAGTCGTTTGACACTTACCGCTGCAATTACCTCTATTTTATTTTCAGGATGTGGGGCGGCACAAAAGGAGCTTGCACAGACGGACAGAGCTTCCTACGAGAAAATATCATACCAGACAGTTACGGTACAGAGCGGTTCACTCACACCTCAGACTACCATCAGTCTGAGCGCGCAGGGCTATACCAGGTTTTCCTATGGTGCGACAAACACGGAGCTTACGCTCGAAAAGGTAAATGTGGCAGTGGGTGATCATGTGAAAAAGGGCGATATACTGGTGGCTTTTAAATCTGGGGAGATACAGAAAAAGATTGAGGACTACAGCGGGCAGATCAGTCAGAATAAGCTTCTGGCAGAGCACTACAGGGCTATTATGAAAATCGATGATACTCAGGATTATTCAAGCGATATTGCCCGGCTTGATAAGGATACAGAGGTTGCGCAGCTTTATCTTGATGAGGCAGAGGAAAAACTGTCGAGATATCAGATCACGGCATCCGAGGATGGCACGATCACAGCAATGAACAATTCGCTTTTGGCGGGAGTTTTTGAACCGGGCAGCAATCTTATAACAGAAATCAGCGGAAACGGCAATTACGAGGCTGACAGACCGGAAGGTTATGACTTTAATGTAGGTGATATATACACGGCAACAGCATCTGATATAGAGTTTGAACTTAAGGTAAAAGAGGTGGACGATAAAAAGGTTGTTTTTGAACCGGTATCGGACATGTCGGCAGTATCGGATGCACAGATATTTTCCATGGAAGTGACGCGCCCTGCTATAGAAAATGCTGTGTATGTGCAAAAGGACGCAGTACATGAGAAGGACGGCAGCTATTTTGTATATACACTGGATGAGAATGGATACAGACAGGCGGTATGGATAAGTGCCGGAGATCAGGTGGGAGACTACCGGATCATCACAGAAGGACTTAAAAGCGGGGATGAGGTGGTTTTGCAGTGAAGAACAGAAACCTTTTATCAATAAAAAAACTGGCAGTACTGGGGATATGTGTATCGTTTGTGGCAGGCGGCTGTGGAAAAATGACAGAAAGCAGCATACCAAAGCTTGAAGAACCTGTAGCGTTAAATGAAGCCTATAGACCTGTGGAATACAGTACGATCGGCTCCATGCAGGTGCTGATGGCTACCGCAGTTCCTAGGGATTACTGCAATTACTACAGTGCCAATGTAAATATTTCACAGATATATGTGGAGCCGGGAGATACAGTAAATGCGGGGGATGTGCTTGCAGTCTGTGATGTGGATGAGGCAAAAAAACAGTTGCAGGAATGTAAGGATGCGCTGGCGCATGAGAATGAGACATATGAGATATCCGCTCAGATCTCGGATACGCAGATCAAATTATGGGAGAGTCAGGCTGCGGATACGGACGAATTTTCAACAGAACAGATTGAGAAAAAAGAGAGCACAGAAGAGGATTACAATACGCAGATTGCCACAGAACAGGAAAATGAACGGTACGATAAGCAGCTTCACGAATACCGCGTGCAAAAGATCAATGAGCAGATGGCTTTATATCAGCAGATTGTTGATGATGGAACGCTTAAGGCAGCCCACAGCGGTCTTGTCACTTACACTAAGAAGCTGACGGGTGGAAGGTCTGCTGCGGCATACGAGAATATAGTCATTGTCTCCGATACGGATGACCTTGTGCTGGATATAAAAGATACAGCCATAAATGAGTACAAATACAGCGATTATGACAAGAAATATGTGATAGTCGATGGCGAAAAATATGATGTCACCGAGTCTCAATATACATCAGAGGTTTTGGTACTTTCGAAGATAAACAACCGCTATCCGGATGTGTGCGTGGAAAGCAGGGAAAAGCTGTTTCTTACGGCAGGACAGATGTATCCGGGATATTTTTAAAAGACAAAAGCAAATCAGGCACTTGTCGTGGGAAAAGATTCCATCTATAAGGATGGCGATACCAGATATGTCTATGTGAAAAATGATGAGGGCGGCCGCGAGAAACGCATCATAACAACAGGTGAGTATGATGAAAACTATACACAGGTCACAGAGGGCTTAAAAGAGGGGGAGCTGGTCTACTATAATTCTACAGATCAGGTTCCGACAAGGTACAGCAAATATACGGTAACAAGGTCTGACTTTGATATAGCAAACTACGGTGTGAGCTACAGCAGATCTGACGCAGGGACGATAACCGAAACCTGTGATTATGAAGGGCAGATCGTATCGGTCAATGTGAAGCAGGACGATACGGTAGAAAATGGGATGCTGCTTTACGTGGTGGATACCGGAGAGGGCAAAGCTGCCATAACAGAGGCAAAAAATGAGATCGACTCGGAGAATGAATCCTATGC
>ERZ859732.372-NODE-372-length-18484-cov-17.589668_pt1 | contig 18484 bp, 19 predicted proteins | sample MGYA00510123_ERZ859732 | MGnify/ENA primary metagenome ERZ859732 (study PRJEB30046, sample SAMN00715133) | human gut metagenome | study: EMG produced TPA metagenomics assembly of the A metagenome-wide association study of gut microbiota in type 2...
TTTCTCGTGTTGATATGAGTACCATCCTCTTCTTCCTCGGTATCCTGATGGCTGTATCTTGCTTGGCTGAGATTGGCGTATTGACTGCTTTGGGTCAGGGCTTGAACGTCGTATTCGATGGCAACCACTACCTGGTAACTGGTATCATCGGTGTGCTTTCAAGTATCGTTGACAACGTGCCTCTGGTTGCCGGATGTATGGGAATGTATCCTGTGGCAGCCGCTGGCGATATGGCTGTGGATGGTGTCTTCTGGCAGTTGCTCGCCTACTGTGCCGGTGTCGGTGGTTCTATGCTGATTATTGGTAGTGCCGCTGGTGTGGTAGTAATGGGCTTGGAGAAGATTACCTTCGGCTGGTATATGAAGCACATCTCCTGGATTGCTTTCGTAGGTTATATCGCAGGTATCGTTTGCTACTGGTTCATCCGCACCTTCCTTTATGCTATCTAAAGGATAATACTTTTCTCTTGCGTGAAAAAGTTTTTTTTTGAAGAAAAAGTCTCATAGTCTCATTTTCTGTTGGAAATATCGACTTAAAGACTTGGTAGATAATAAGATAAAAAGAATGAGACTTCTCGGTTTTGGTGCCGGGAAGTCTCATTCATGTATCATAGAAGTATCATTATTTCACTTTTTCTTTACGAGATACTTCATTCCATCTGCAAATCTCTTGTGTTTCAACTCACTCATATTCGCCAGTTTTCTGCCGAATCCCATCAGGCTGTTTACCTTGAGCGATGAACCAATCTGCTTCTTCAGATAGTCGAAAATTTCGGCGGCAGTAAGATAGTCACCCTCTTTCTCATCCTCAACCAATTCAAAATAGAGCAGGAAATACTGGTCTATCGGCTGGATTATCTCAAACTGGCTGTTGCTCTTCATGATCAGCTTCACCTGCTGCGCATCGAAATAACTCTTTTCGCCATTGTTCAAGGCAGAAAGTGCCTGAGCAAAAAGCTGCTGGTAGTTCGGGCGAACACTCACGTCGATAGGTCCCGTCAGTTCCACACCGATGAATCTTCGGTTTCCGGAAGGATCGGAGAGAATATCCTTCATATTGCTCGTGGCGATGAATGAGGCAAGACGAGGAAATTCCATGACATGACTGCCATACGGAGGCTTGTATTTCAGCGTAGGCAACTGGATGAGATTCTTCAGAAATCCCTGCTGAACCTGTGGCGAAATCTGGTTGAACTCATCGAGATTGATAACCATAAACTGCGCCATCGCCTGATAAACCTGACGCTTTTCCGACAGAATCAGATTGTCACTATACCCCCACTGCAGTTCCGGCGGCAGCAGTCGGCGACAGAAAGTACTCTTGTTGTAACCCTGTTTGGAAATGAGAAGCGGAGCCACCGAGTTGCCGTATTGGCGATGGGAATAGCCGCGCCACTGGTCAACCATGCCCAGGAACCAGGTGTAAAACCAGTCTGCCCAGTGAGGATTGGCGGTAGGCACCGTGCGGGCCAAGGCACGGATATGATCCTTTCCATCCCATTTGTCGTAGCACTGGAAGAGATATTCATCTATCGGATTATAATTTTTGATATAATCTGACTCCAGAAAATTACGTACATCCTTGATGCTCACCCGGATATCAGCCAGCTGCACCTCCAGCGTCATACGCTTCTGCACTCTAGGATCCACAGGTTGGTAGCCATACCATCCCTTGTCCTTCGGCATGTATTCCACGAATTTCATCACCGTGTTGTATCTGAAATCATATCTGCTTTCCAGCAGTTGCATCATGCTCACGATGTTGCTTCTCACGCTGTTCTTATCCTCTTTCTTGTTGTCATTCTTTGCTTCGGCTGTCCCGGAATCAGCTATCATCTGCTGATTATTTCCCGTGTTTGGAGTAAGATTTAGAGAACGTGCATGGCTGTCAATCTTCATTGCCACCGCCTTGCTGTTGAAATAAGGCGCCGCATCGAGCGTCATCATGAAACTGTTGTGAATCGAAGGCTCTTGGGATAGGGTAGAGCCAGCCTCGATAGAAGGTTTCGGACCATCTACAAGAATCGAAGCTTTGACAATAGCCTGATATACAGGGAAAATCTGCTGGTAAGCGATGCGATAGAGATGCTCGGCATCCGCTTCAGATGTAGGCAGGGAATCATTTTCGCCCTGGAATTTTATCAGAACGATAACAGTCTTTCCGTCGGCACCTGTGATGGCGGCAAGGGTAGAAGGCAGAATGGCTACCGAGCGCTTAACTCCCTCCACACCATCCACATCGGTGATGTTGCCAAATTTCAGCAGCAGGATTCCGTTGAAAGCTTTCATCTTCAGGTTGTTGTTTTCGTCTTTGGCGAATTCAGCAGCGGGATAGATGTGCATCCATTTCGGCAAATCCTTGTAGCCTTCATAGTTGTTGCTAAGATACGGAACGCTTTCGCGGAAGTGGGTGATAGTCAGTTTGCTATCATCTTTTGCGAATCGTTCCATCAGCTTCTCCATCGTCTTGGTACTTACGAGGAGCTGCTTCTTATTATTTGTATGTACGATAGTTACCTTCATTGTATTTCTGGTTAATGGTTAAGTGTTAACTGTAAATTGTAAACTGTAAACTATAAATTGTAAACTATAAACTCTTTTCAGTGTTGCCCAAAACAAGCCCCGATATTTGGGCACTCATTGCCCGCCTTATGGGCACTTGTTGCCCAGCACTTGTTCTGTGGATGCCCGCTTGGTGGGTTGTGGATGCCCGTGTAACGGGCATGGTTAGACCAGCTAACGGGCACAGAGGGAACAACTGATGAACTGAAAAAGTAGACATATAGTTGCTCTCCTAAACTGGAATACTAGGCATATTCAGTATAGTGAAACGGGAATGAATACATCTTTAGTTTTATCAAACCGTAACAATAAATTCTTGGAAAGATTAGCTGTTAGTGAAGTCAATCTCTTCAGAGAAGTGTTCGAATTCAACGTCTTTATATCCGTATCTGGCGAAGAGCTGTTTGATATATTTCTGCTGTTCCGGGAGGAGTTTCAGTTGTCCCAGTTTGTAACGGTAGTATTGTCCTTTGCTACCGAGGTAGTCTCTCATTTCGGCGCGCAATGCAGGTGCGTCTTTCACTTTCATTTCGGCAAATAGTTTGTCGAATCCCCATGCCATTTTCACGACACGCAGCGGAGCGAAGTACTCGCATTTCCCGTTTTTCAGGGCATTTGGGAAGATGGCACTTCCTCTATCAGTTTCCTCGTTTTTATAGAGGCCGGATAGATAGTGGATACACTTGTCTTTCATCGGACATGATTCGGTGAAGCAATAGGTGATGAGGCTAGGTACGTTTCCGTATTCGAAAGCCTTTTTCAAAAGTTCCTTTTCATCCATAGTTGCTATGTTTTTGGTAAAAATTTCTATTATAACGAGAAAATAGGGTATTTATTGCCCGAAAACAGCACTTTTTTATATGTTTTTGTAGCTTATTTCCGCTTATTAATAGCATTTTTCTGCTTCTTATTAGTGTTTTTATGATGCATTTCCAAGAATTGATGATACTTTCATGATACTTCTTTCGCTATTTTCAGAGAAGTCTCATTCTGTAAAACCATCTGAATGTTAGATATATAACATTAGGTTTTATATAAATAATGAGACTTTGATACTTTTTTCGAGAAAAAATATTCATACGTATGCGCGTAGCGAATCCTTACTGATCCAAGTTTAGTCAGCTCAGCATAGAGGATTGGGTGATAGAATAAATGATATCTTATCTTTTTCTGTATCTGAAGGAGCATCTGGTGCCACGGCATCATAAAGATGACAGAGTAGTTACTTTTTTTATTTATAATAGAAAATATAGCTTAATTTTGCGAGTAAAACAAAAGTTTTGAATAAATAATTTGGTAAATACACTTAAAAAGTGTACCTTTGCTTTTATATTTGAATGAAACTACAATATGGACTCGATAAGAATATTTGGATATAAGTCTTTTAAAAAGTTATCAGTTCAACTGCATCCTATCAATCTCTTGATTGGTGCCAATGGAGCTGGTAAGAGTAACTTCTTGTCTCTTTTCGAAATGTTAGGCAACATCTATGAGAAGAGATTAGGGGCGTATGTCGCTCAAGTTGGTGGAGTAGATAAATTACTCTATCAAGGCAGAAAAGTTACCGATCGTATAGCTGTGAGCTTGCTAATAGCTAAGAGTGAATATGACTTGGCATTATTGGAATCTGATGGTAAACTCATCGTAGAAAGAGAAGTTGTTCGTTGTTATGATGATATTTGTCCTTTAGATTTAGTGAAGAAAAGTGTTATAACGGAGTATCAAAGCGAGTCGAGTTTAAAAGACCACAAAGAGGAAGATTTATCTAACTATATCTCCCAAATCCGCAAGTTTCACTTCCATGATACTGGTCGCCGTTCTCCATTTACGGCAGATAGCCATATCGTGAACGATGCTTATCGTATGTATGAGCATGGTGAAAATCTGGCGGCTATCCTCTATCGTATTCAGCGAGAGAAGCCGATGGCTTATCGTCGCATTATCCGTGTCATTCAGAGTGTGGCTCCATATTTCTCGGACTTTTATTTCCAACCAACCGAAGCAGATATGGTGCGCTTGCAATGGCAGGATAAGTATAGTTCTATGATTTACGGACCGACCGATTTGTCGGATGGAACCATTCGCTTTATTGCCTTGACCGTGCTCTTTATGCAGCCATGGTTACCACGAGTTATCATCATTGATGAGCCGGAGCTTGGTTTGCATCCTGTGGCTATCGAAAAGCTTTCGGGTTTGATTAAGATGGCGGCACAAAAGGGTACGCAAGTTATCGTTGCTACTCAGAGTGCTGAACTGATTAGTAACTTTGAGCCAGAGGATGTCTTGACTGTTAATCAGAACGAAGATGGTACAACCATCAATCGCCTGAATAGCGAAGAGTTGGCACATTGGCTTGAGGATTATACAATTGGTGATTTGTGGAAACAAAATATTATGAAAGGAGGTCAGCCAAGATGAAACGACTAATCATAGTATGTGAGGGTCCTACGGAACAAGAGTTTTGTACAGAAGTGCTTGGAGTTGAGTTTGCTAAGCATAATATTTATGTGGAAGCCCCTGTCATCAAGCACTCGCATGGTGGTATAGTTCCTTGGACCACCATCAAAAAGCAAATATTGAATCATCTTCAAGAAGGTGATGTCTATGTCAGCATGTTAGTGGATTACTATGGCATCAAAGACCAGTTCGGGTTTCCTGGATGGGAAGAATCTAAGGAGATAGTGGATAAGACGGAGCGTATTCATTTCTTGATAGACAGAATGGCGAAGGATATTCCTGAGCAATATCGCTTTCGCTTCATACCATACATACAACTTCATGAGTTTGAGGGGTTGCTGTTTAGTGATGTGAGTGCATTCTTGAATAGCTTTGAGGAGAGTGAGTTTGATTATGCAGAGTTGCAGGCTACGGCTGAGGCTTTCCAATCGCCAGAGTTTATCAACAATAGTCCTGAGACAGCTCCGTCCAAACGATTGATAGCTGCTATTCCTGATTATAATAAGGTAGTTGTTGGCATTTGTGTTGCTATGGACATTGGTTTGGAGAAGATTCGTGAGAAATGCCCTTTGTTCAATGAATGGGTAGAGCGGTTAATGAAGTGATCAGAGTTTAACTATTCGATAAATACATAAGATAGCTCTGACATGTACAATACTGTAATCAACCATATAATAATAGATAAGCAATGACCGGAAAGATTGGAAGAAAAAAGGTATTGAAGTTTCGCGACTTCCCAACATGCCAACGTGGCGATGTTTTCTTTGTAGAGAATGGGTATGATGAAAAGTTGAACCTTTCCATCATCAACCATCTCGTGGATATCAACAACTTGTTTATCGGCAAGTCAATCCATTTTAATTATTTTCCATTTCTAGGTCCTCATATCAAGAAGACTGCTCTCTATAGCTATCCTGCGATGAATAAAGAGGATTTGAGCTTCTCTGTTCCTTCCGATTTACTGTTATCGCAATTGGCAGAAGAAAAAAATAAGGATAAATTGCACCCTAGCATCTTGCATCTGGACCATGAGGAGGATGGCATATATTATGTCAATTCCTATTCTTTGTCTATAGAGGAAGATGAGGATTTTATGCCATTGATGCAGGCTGCGTATGATAAGTTGCCGGATTGCAAAGTGATGTTCAGCTCTGTTGATGATTTTCCATACAGTATATTTGATCCTAAACCGATTCCGGCAGATGAAACATTCAGCTATGATATCAGGCAGAAGATGAAGGAGGTGTACCGGCAGGTGCAGGATTTGCGTCTTGGTGGGGTAAGCGATTGGGTGCTGAAGCAGTATCTCTTTCCACCCAAGAACCTGAGTAGAATGGTCATCACGGAGAATTACGATATCATACTGCCCGACTATCATGATATGACTATCAAGATGGAGCCATTGGTAAAGGCGGTGTATATTCTCTTTTTGCGTCATGAGGAGGGAATCCTTTTCAAATGTCTGTCGGATTATAGGGAAGAGCTATATGATATCTATGTGGATATTCGCAAGAAATCGAACAACAACGGGGCACATCTTTCAGAAGAGAAGATTCGCCAGAGCATCGAAGCCCTGACGAATCCATTGTCTAATTCTATCAATGAGAAATGTGCCCGTATCCGCCAAGCCTTCACTCTTCAGTTTGATGAAAGTTTAGCCGGGAGTTATTTCATTGATGGTAACCGTGGCGAACCCAAGAAGATACCATTGGATAGAAAGCTTGTGGAGTGGAAGTAAATTTTCTTAGGTATTCTTCCTGTATAACAAATAAACTCCTATGGCAACCCAAACGCTCGGTCCGAGGTTTGGATTGCCACGCATAATGATACTGATAAAGCCAATTACTCCAATCAGAATACATACCCATCCCCAAATCTTCAACTTAGTTCTTCTTTTCAAGCTCATTTGGCGTTTTCTTCTTAGAGCATAATACGACAATGAGGCCAATCACCACATTGATGAGTGAGATACCAAAAGCCCATCCGAAACCAATCTTTCTGTTTCTTCCCAGGCAACCAACGCCGAATGCTAATGCAACGGCAATCACGAAAAAAAAGAGTCTTTCCATATTCCTATTATTTTTATTGTTATTTTGGCTGCAAAAATAATAAATGGTGGTGGATGCTGCAAATGTTTAGGCTCCACAAGGCTTGTGGAGGTAAGTTCTTCCCGAGTTTGTACATCTGTTTGCAAAAAATGAACTAACTTTGCCATCACAAAAAGTATTAATTTAAAAAGTAAAGTAATAATTATGGTGATTCCGTTTATTTCAGTATTGATTGGCATAAGTTTGATGTATTACATCCGCCAGAAAAGAGCAGAGAAAGAGATGGATGAGATCGTTAATTCTATCTCGCCATCTAAAGATAGCAATGAGAATATTGGTACTAGAGACTTGTGTCTTGAGTTGCTCCGGCAGCTTAATTGTGAAGTTCGTATAGAGCACGATGACATTTACTTCACGTATCAAAATGAGAAGTTTATGATAGAGGCTTCAAACGACTCTGCCTTTATTACAGTTTGGGATCTTCATTGGGATATGGTGGATTCGGAGAATATCCAAGATGTAGATAATATGAAAAAGGCAGTTAATCGTACTAATCAATTAGTGCATAATACAGTCTTGTATATGTCGTATGAGGAAGAAAAGTCTTATTATATTCTGTCTAAGTTGCAATGTTTGCTAATGCACAACATTCCAAATACAAAAGCCTATCTTGCTGCGATTCTTAATGACTTTTTCAGAACCAAGCAATGCTATTCTCAGGTTCTTGATGACATAGGCAAAGATGTACAGGATGGTACTATATTAAATTAGGTGAAAAAATAGCTAATGGTTTGGTAGTATCGTAAGTCTTTTGTACCTTTGGGGCAAAACAATTAACAGAAAAAGTCAATGCAATATCCTTTGATATCAGAATATGTTAGAGCCATACAAGATGCTAGTAACAATCTTGATGAGTTGGCTCATTTGGTACCAGTGCAAGATGATCATGGTGAGCCATATCGTAGCAGTGGTGCCTTTGCCGTCGTGTTCAAAATGAAAGATGAACAGACAGGGAAATGCTATGCCTTAAAGTGCTTTACTGAAGAACAAGAAGGTAGAGCTGAGGCTTATCGCCAGATTGCAGATGAGTTGGAGTTCGTAGATTCCTCTTATATTACTTCTGTAAAGTACTTAGACAAAGAAATCTTTGTAGATAGCAGTTGTGAGGAAGATGAGTTTCCTGTTCTTCTGATGGATTGGATTGATGGTGAAACAATGGAGAATTACATTGCAGAGAACTATCAAGACAATTATACTATGGCAATGCTTTGCTATCGCTTCTGTAAAATGGTAGCGTGGCTTCGTTCTCAACCATTTGCTCATGGTGACATCAAGCCAGACAACATCATGGTTCGTCCTGATGGTAATCTGACTTTGGTAGATTATGATGGTATGTTTGTTCCTGCCATGAAGGGTCAGAAGTCTCCAACAATTGGTACAAAGGACTTTTCTCATCCATTGAGAACTGTCGATGATTTTGATGAAACTATTGATGACTTTGCCTTGACAAGCATCGCTTTGTCATTAAAGGCTATTTCTCTGAAGCCTTCGTTACTTGATGAATATGGTGCAGCAGATAGATTACTCTTTTCTGCTGAGGACTATCGTGACTTGAGTAAAAGCAAGGTGTTGGCTGCTTTGCAAGAATTGATGAATGATGAAGAAGTTAATACGCTTCTTTCGCTCTTTTTATTAGCTAAAACGAAGAAGAATCTTGTTATGTGTTCCCTCAGATTGTTAGAAGTAAGCAAACCGATTATTTCGCAAGAGTATAACATTATGTTACAGGAGGCTGATAAAATAATCAATTTAAGTACAGGCGACAAAGAAAAAGCTATTGAAATATATAAAAAGTTTGCTGCTCAGGGGAATATGTATGCTATAGCAGGACTGGGTTTATGTTATTGTTATGCAAAAGGGGTAGAATGCGATATCAAAAAAGGAATAGAATTAATAAAACAAGCAATAAAAGCAGAAAATCCTAAAGGTTATAATGTTATGGGGTTATGCTATAAACGGGGTATAGGAGTTGAAAGAAACCTAGAAAAAAGCGTTGAATATTTCTTGATTTCTGCTAAATTAGGTTTTGCTGCTGGGCAGTGTAATCTAGGAGTTGCTTTTCTCACTGGAAAAGGAATTTCTAAGGATTATGAAAAATCTGTGTTGTGGTTAGAAAAAGCGGTCGAACAAGATCAAGCTTCAGCTTTTGGACTTTTAGGTAAATGTTATAGAGAAGGTAAAGGTGTTGCTAAAAATTTAATCAAAGGATTTGAACTAACTAAGATTGCTGCTAGTCAAGGATGCGTACTATTTCAATATGAATTGGGAAATTGTTATTATAATGGATGTGGAACAAAGCAAAATTATAAACAGGCTGTATACTGGTATCAGATATCAGCAAATCAAGGATATGCTAATGCTCAGTTTAGTTTAGGGAGTTGTTATGCAAATGGGACAGGTGTAAGACAAAACTATAAAGAAGCTGTATATTGGTATCGTAAGTCTGCAAATCAAGGGTACGCTAAAGCTCAAAATAATTTAGGTAATTGTTATTAGTATGGTAATGGGTGTGAAAAATCCTTGGAGTTGGCGGTGGACTTATTTCTTAAATCTTCTGAACAAGGTAATATTAAAGCATTTTGTAATTTAGCAATTTGCTATGAAGAAGGGACCGGAGTTGAGAAGAATTTTGAAACGGCTATTGCATATTATAGAAAAGCTGCAAATCAAGGGGATAAATTTGCTGAAAAAAAAATGATGAAGTTGGAACAAAATAAGTAGTTTGTTATATATGAGCAATTATACAATAGAATATTATCGTTTAAAAGCAGAATGTCTTTTGACACAGATAAATGATGGAAGAGAGTTTCTTTCCCATCATAAGCCTTCGCTTGGCTTTTGGGGAGAGCATTTACTTCGTGGTTTTTTACGTGAGAATTTGCCTAATGATGTCAAAGTTACACAAGGCTTTGTTACCTTAGATGAAGATTTTGACTCTATTAGGCAGAAACTTTATTATTTGATTCATAAGAAAGAAGATAATGTTGAACGTGTTTTTTCAAATTCAATATCACCCCAGTGTGATATTATCCTTTATAGAAATAATGTTGTAAAAACTTTTGGCGAAATTGATATTGTGAATGCTAAAGATGTAGTCTGTGTGATAGAAGTGAAATGTTCTATTAATCGTAAAGGTTTTGAAGATGTGCAGTCAAATTTTAAAAGATTGAGTGCAATGGGTATTCAGAACAAGTATATATTCATTTACAATGCGCCAAAATATGATACATTGAAGTCGTATTTTTATCCAAAACAAGATAAAATGAATGATGAAGTTATAGTAGATGATGGAGCAAATGCTTTGTATGATCATGGTGACGAAATTTATCTGCCTTCAGCTATAATAGGTGTGAATCGGGATTACTTGTTGTGTCAAGATTTTATTGTTGGTGAGCCTGACAAGTTTGGTTATGTTGCGTATCGATTAACAAAAGAAAAAGCGAACTTATCTTGTTTGCAATTATTTCTATCCTCTTTATTCCAGGTTATTGAAGGGGAAGATGATATATCAAAAAAGCCTTTTGAAATGGATTTTGATGATATGATTTTTGATTATTCTTTTGGTTTATATAACTAGTAATTTATAAGTGTTATGCAGTATCCGTTAATTTCAGAATATGTGAGAGCTATACAAGATGCTAGTAGCAATCTTGATAAATTGGCTCATTTGGTACCAGTGCTAGATGATCATGGTGAACCATATCGTAGCAGTGGTGCCTTTGCTGTTGTGTTCAAAATGAAAGATGAACAGACAGGGAAATGCTATGCTTTAAAGTGCTTTACTGAAGAACAAGAAGGTAGAGCTGAGGCTTATCGCCAGATTGCAGATGAGTTGGAGTTCGTAGATTCCTCTTATATTACTTCTGTAAAGTACTTAGACAAAGAAATCTTTGTAGATAGCAGTTGTGAGGAAGATGAGTTTCCTGTTCTTCTGATGGATTGGATTGATGGTGAAACAATGGAGAATTACATTGCAGAGAACTATCAAGACAATTATACTATGGCAATGCTTTGCTATCGCTTCTGTAAAATGGTAGCGTGGCTTCGTTCTCAACCATTTGCTCATGGTGACATCAAGCCAGACAACATCATGGTTCGTCCTGATGGTAATCTGACTTTGGTAGATTATGATGGTATGTTTGTTCCTGCCATGAAGGGACAGAAATCTCCAACAATTGGTACAAAGGACTTTTCTCATCCTTTGAGGACCGTCGATGATTTTGATGAAACTATTGACGACTTTGCCTTGACAAGCATCGCTTTGTGTTTGAAAGCTATATCCATGAATTCTACTTTATTAGATACATATGGTGCTTCTGATAGGCTTCTCTTCTCAGAAAGTGATTATCGCACCCCTTCAAGTAGCAAGGCTATATCTGCCTTGCAGGATTTAATGTGTGATAAGGATTTTTGTACACTTTACTCTCTTTTCATGCTCGCATTGGCAAGAAAGGAGCTTTCTGCATGTTCTTGTAGATTGTTTATAGGTGAAAAGCCTATCCTGCCTCAAACTATTGAAGACTTATCAACCAAAGCTACAGAGGAAGAGTTGAAGGAGGCTTTTACTGATGAATGGGGAGCGAAATATAGCAAAGATGGAAGAAAATTGTTGAAAGTTCCAAGAGAACTAAGTGAAGCTTATTCGGTCAAAGAGGGGACTAGAATAATATGCGATGAGGCATTTTGGTGGTGTGAATCTCTGCCAGATATTGTCATCCCTACTAGTGTTACTAGTATTAGTGATCGTGCATTTTGGGGGTGTCGTTCTCTGTCAGATATTGTTATCCCTTCTAGTGTTACTAGCATAGGTGATTGTGCATTTGGGTATTGTTGCTCGTTGAAATATATATCCATTCCTAAAAGCGTAATTTGCTTAAACGCCAATCCGTTTGCTGATTGGGATGGCAAGTTAAAATGTTTATCTCCGAACTTTATTTATGAGGATGATGTCTTGTTTAATAAGGATAAAAGTAAAATTATTTCTTTTAGAAATCAAAATATAGAATCATATGTCATCCCAAATAGTGTTACTAGCATTGGGGATGGTGCATTTAGTTATTGCTCTTCTTTGCATAGTGTTTTTATTCCTGATAGTGTTACTAGCATAGGTGATTGTGCTTTTTATAGCTGTAGCTCTCTGTCAAAGATTGTCATCCCTTCTAGTGTTACTAGCATTGGTGATGGTGCATTTGATGGCTGCAATATCCCAGACAATCTTGGACAAGAATTATTCTCCCGGTTTGGAAATAGAATATTTTAAGAATTTATGATATTAATAGAATCTAAGCGTAAGAAATACGAAAACATATTAAAGAAACATCCCGATGCTATTATTGCGGATGTAACGAGTCATGCTGAAGATGACTTGATAAAGTTGAGCCCATTCTATCCGCATGGTGGCATTCCTGTGCCATTTAGTGAGGGTGTTACTGCTACATGTGTTGAGGCTGTGTGGCAAGGGCTAAAGGTATTTGAATCGACTGATGTAGATATGAAAATGTTTAAGAATGAGTCGATGAAGAATATTAAGAGAACTGTTCGCAAGTTTGGTAAGCCTCTTGGACATCGCAAAGGAGTAAACGGAACTGAACTGCTCGGATATATTGAGGCTCGAAAGCTGATTTATATCCCTACTTACAAGTGGGTACTTGAACATAAGGTTCAAAGTATTATCGAAAGATTACGAGAGGCTAGCCAGACTAAGACCATCGTACTTTTGGATTATAATACAAATTGTGATGTGGATGACCCGAAAAAGCCTCTTTCGCATGCCTTTCTAATCAAGGCATACGTAGAAGGTCTATATCCTTTTAGTGATAAAAAGTGGAAACCGCAGACAATAGAACCAAAGCAACTATCGTTATTCTAACATACATATATTATTGGAGGACAAAAACAATGAACAGAAGAAGTAACTGGGAGGATTTTAAGAATATTCTCGAACAAAATCATATCACCAAGCTCTATCACTTCACAGACCGTGATAACTTGGAGAATATTATCAAGAATGGAGGACTCTATTCTTGGAAGGATTGTGAGGAGCGTGGTATCAATATTCCTAAACCGGGAGGTGGAGGACCAGGTTCTCCATCCTGGTCGTTGGATAAGCGTGATAATCTGGAACATTATGTTCGTGTCAGTTTTACAATGAACCATCCAATGATGTATGTGGCAATGAATGAGGATAGAATTTCTAATCCTGTCATTCTGGAGATAGACCCTGAGGTGATTTATGATGAGAATACCAAGTATGCAGACAGGAATGCAGTGCGCAATGGTGCTCATGTGGGTGGAAGTTTGGAGGATTTCAAGAAGATTCACTTCCAAACAGTCAAAGCTCGCAATCACTTCGATTTCGATGTGGATGAACAGCCTTTCTATCAAGCTGAGATATTGGTAAAGAACAGTATTCCTCTGAAGTATATCAGGAACATCGGCAATTTTGGTATTCCAATTCCAAGCCAGCCTAAGATGTTGCAGAGCAAGAATGCATATACGGCTCGTGTTGACCGTGAGCATCCTACAGCATTCATCTTCCTGGTAGATCAAAGTGTTTCCATGCGCAGGATTACTACCTTTAATGGTGAGGATATGACTTTATCTGAGGCCGTAGCCCGTATCGTAAATGCTCAAATCAACGAGTTGGTGGAACGATGCGTGAAGAACAATGAGACTCGTCATTATTTCGATATTGCCATGATAGGCTATGGCACTGAGGCTTATAGTGCCTGGAATGGCAATCTGGAAGGACGAGACTTTGTTACTCCAGAAGAGATTCGTGATAATCCTTACCAAAAGAAAATGGTGAAGGAAGAGGTGCGTACCCGTAAGGGTATAACCATCAAAGAAGTAGAGAAGAAACAATGGATGGTAGCTCGTCATGATGGTAGTTGGACACACATGGATAAAGCTTTCAAACGTGCAGAAGGTTTGCTCGAAAACTGGATGATAGACCATCACGACAAGGATTGTTATCCTCCAACGATTATCAATATTACTGATGGTGAGTATAACGGAACTTCGCATGATGAAATGCAACAACTTGCTAATCAGTTGAAGTCGATGTTTACCAATGATGGTAATGTGTTATTCTTCAATATTCACGTTGTACCGGGACATGCAGAATCAGTAGTGTTCCCTGCAACTGTAGATGAATTGAACGGAAATGGATATGGTGAGAAACTTTATAATATGTCAAGTCTCTTGCCACTAAATTATAATGAGCAGATTCGTGCCATCTTTGGTGATAAGCAAACGGACATCCGTTATCATGCCATGGGTGTGAATACCGGTATGGAGCGATTGGTCAAGATGATGAAGATTGGTACGTTGTCGAGTATGCTCGTTAATCAAAACCTATAATGTATATGAATAGAGGTGAAAGCATAGCAAAATGGAATGATCATGTAGCAAACGAGGATTCCTTCTTCTCATCTGATACCTGCATAGCGGTATCGGATGGGGCAGGAGGCTGTGGCTTGTTTGCTGATGAATGGTCGCAATATCTCATAGAGCAGTTACCAAAGAATAAACCTATCACGTCTTTTACAGAACTTGACGAATGGGTGGATAGCATCTGGGAATCATTTTATAATGAGCATGAGGAAAAGGCAAAGCAAGGGGATGGCATTCTTCTGAATAAGTTCTATAACGAAGGTTCGTGCGCTACTATTGCTGCTGCATGGAAGATTCAGGAAAAGGTCGCAAAATGGATGGCTTATGGTGATAGTGTTGTTTTCCATTATAGTTTTCAAACTGGTATTTTGGAACATAGTTTTACGAAATTAGCAGATTTCTGTAATCCTCCAAGATTGGTTAGTTGTAAAGACCCGTTGGAAGAAGAAGGCTTTAAACATGGTGAATTTGTGTTAGATGATTCGTCTGTAGTCTTTGCTGCCAGCGATGCTTTATCTCATTATATTTTAATGATGTATGAGTTAGCTCATTGTAAGGAATTTGGCGAAGAACTTGCAGAGGAATATCTAAAGCATTCTGGTAATTCTCAATTACTAAAAACGGCAGAAACATTGAGATTTAATTTTAAGAACGACGTTATTGATAAATTAATTCAAGCATCTGATAATCAATTAACTTTTGAGGAATATCTAAAAGGATTATATCATCAAGGAGTGATTGATATGGATGATTTTACGATTTGTTGGTTGTATGAATAGAAAAATATGGTCTTCTCTATGCTTCTATGCTCCATAACAAGGTGCAGGAATTCTACGCAATGTATCGATAAAAACGTATCATTGTCTGTTGTTTGTAAATCGCCCGCCAATGGCGGACGATTTACAAGGATAGCCCTCAAATCTTTTGGAGAATTATAGTCCCAACTCTTTTAGCATTTTCTTTATGACATCAGTCTTGATGGTGGAGAATTCTGATTTGTCATAGATTTCTATCAACCATACTTCACCAGTATTCTCATCTACCAATGTGGTATATGTGATAACTCTAGCTCCTCCAGCTTTACCTTTTCTTTTGGAATCAATAGCCATACGGATTTTTCTTAACCCTCCGCCTAAGTCGACGCCTTGAAAAGGATCTTCTTTTAAGGAATCTTTGAATTTGCCAAAATCCTGCTTCATGGACTTATAGCGTTTAGCTAAGTCCTTTAACTCCTTTTCAAAATGAGGAGTTGTTTCAATATTATAGCTCATCGAAAAGTTCGTCTGCGGATTTTGCTTTCAATTTACCCTCCTTTATCATTTTTACTTCACGTAGTCCTTGACAAATTCCTTCGGTTCTGTCAATTGACTGCTGCGGAATTATTTCAAACAGAATCGTCTCCAAATAATTGCTGAGGCTTCTGTTGTCTCTTTTAGCATTGCTCTTTAGAATATTGAGCAAATCCGTATCTATTCTTATAGAAGCGGAAGATTTTGTCTTTATTGTTGTACTCATATTACTTACATTTTAATTATATGTGTGCAAATATAGTGCAAAAGATTATAACTTCCAAAGTTTTTTGCTTTTTTTTAATTGAATTAAACTTTTGAGTTTTTTTCTTTGGCTTATTCTTTTGAGATCCATGTATGTGTATGCTTCTGTATCAAAAAGCGTAGAATCCTGCTGGCATCACTGCCAGCAGGATAAACAAGCGACGCCCGGTGCCAGCCCCCCGGGGAGAAGGGATTCTACGCTTTCCCTATTATTCTTAATATGTCGTCTGCAAATAGAACTCTATTGAACTCTACAGAACTCTCTATTGAGTTCTTATTCAGCATTTGCCTGCTGCTCAGTCTCTGTAGCCTGCTGCTGAGTTGTCTCCTGCTGGGTAGAATCCTCAGTGGTAGCCTGTGGCTGGATAGGAGTGCCAACTTCTGTTGTATCTGAAGGAGCATCCGGAGCCACGGTATCAACTGGTGCTACCTCTGCGTTACCTACCATTCTGCTTGATGCAAAAACGTTGCTTACTGAAACCATTACCATAGCTGCGATAGCTGCAAACATAAACTTCTTCATAATCGTATATTTTTTTAATTGTTACTATTTAATGTTACTTACTTACTTTCTTTGTGGATTCATTATCGAACCCGCTATTCATAGTCACAATCTGCGTGCCAAAAAGAAGGGTAAAAATGATATGAGTTGATTATCAGATGATTATGCTTTGTATACCAAAAGTAGATGGTGTGGAAAATGAGGAAAGTATGTGGAAACATTCCCCAAAAAGTTGGGGAATGTAAGGTATCAAACCATATAATAATAGGTAAGCTATGATTATCAAAAGAAAGAGTCCACTCATGACGAATGGATTCTTTCTCCGATTTCTATAATTGTTCCATCAAATCTGGCTTTAGCAAGAAATCCATTAACCCGACAATATAAAAGCCATTGTTGTCATGATATGGTTTTATGTCATCGCGCATTATGATTATCTTCTTAAAGGAATCGTCGATTCTTTTTAATGAAGCGCATTCTTGCTCTCTTTTTGCATCATCAGGCATTGCAAATGCTGATTGGATATAATATCTACGGTCTGCCATATTTGCAACGAAATCCACTTCCAGTTGTTTGCGTTCTTTTGCAGTCCTTGCCTCTACCATACCCACATCAACGCAAAAGCCTCGTAAACGAAGCTCGTTGTATATGACGTTTTCCATGATATGATTCTCTTCCACTTGTCTAAAACTCAGTAAGGCATTGCGTAGTCCGATGTCTTGGAAATAGTATTTCGAAAGTGTACCTATATATTTTCTGCCCTTTATGTCATATCGCATTGACTTCTCTATAAGAAAAGCATCTTCCATGTAGGAAAGATATTTGGATATGGTTTTTCTGTCAAGCGTTTCATTCTTTACACTTTTGAATGTATTTTCCAACTTACTAGGATTGCACGGAGAACCTATACCTGAAGCCATCACACGCATCAACTCCATGAATTCTTCGCTGTTTTTCAAGTTGTTCCTCTCTATTATATCTTTGAGATACACTGTTTCGTGTAAAGATCGGAGGTATGCAGCTTTCTTCTTATCACTATCCAATTCCAATATACCTGGTAGTCCACCATAAGTATAATAACTTTTCCACAGCTCAAACTTGTCTCCTCCTACAGAATTATATAATTCAGCAAAAGACAATGGGAATAGGTGAATTTCATCACCACGTCCCCGAAACTCTGTAACCACATCTTTGGATAGAAATCTGGAGTTACTTCCTGTGACATATACATCAGCATTGCGAATATGCAAAAGGCTATTCAGCACATCGGTAAACTCATCTATCATTTGTACTTCGTCCAATATGATATAGTAGAGTTTGTCATCTACGATACGTTCATGAATATGTCGTAGAATAACATCAGGGTCACGCAAATTCTTGTTGAGGCGATCATCTAATGCAATTTCTATTATATGGTCTTCACTTATTCCTGTTTCAATCAAATGATTGTGAAACAAGTTGAAGAGAAGAAACGATTTGCCGCTTCTTCTAATTCCAGTTACAATCTTTATGAGACTGTTAGACTTGCTCGATATGAGTTGCTGTAAATAATAATCTCTTTTTATAATCATAGTCGTTCCCGAAAAGTGTCATTAGTGTCAACTTTCGGGAATGCAAAGGTACGCTATTTATCGGGAAAAAAAGAATTTTATTCCCGAAAAGTGTCATTAATGACAAAAATCGGGAATAAATCGGCTCCTTTGTGGGCTTTTGCATTTAAAATCTCGTAACGTAAGCCCCAGAAAGTAAGATGTCAATGGCTTTTCGTGTGTTCATTCCCGAAAAATGACACAAATGTCAAAAACTGGGAATGTTTAATAGATTTAATCTTTTGGCTTGTTCTTTAGAAATCCATGTATATGCTTCTGTATCAAAAAGCGCAGAATCCTGCTGGGCCCGGGGATCGGC
>ERZ859732.384-NODE-384-length-18247-cov-3.626979_pt1 | contig 18247 bp, 16 predicted proteins | sample MGYA00510123_ERZ859732 | MGnify/ENA primary metagenome ERZ859732 (study PRJEB30046, sample SAMN00715133) | human gut metagenome | study: EMG produced TPA metagenomics assembly of the A metagenome-wide association study of gut microbiota in type 2...
GAGGAAGGCGAGGCTAAGCGCGACGACGAAAACTTCTTCTATGTAGGCTGCTGGGAGTACCAGGGCAGCGACGAGAAGGCGCCCGAGCTTATCAAGGAGCCTCTGCACTATGAAGCAATAAAAGTACAAACCAGAAATTATAAGAACTAAAAATATGGCAAACATTTCATTCACACTGAAATTCTGGCGTCAGAACGGACCGAAAGCCGAGGGCCATTTTGACACACGCGAGATGAAGGACATCCCCGATGATACATCTTTCCTCGAGATGCTCGACATTCTGAACGAGCAGCTCATTGAGGAAGGCAAGGAGCCGTTCGTGTTCGACCACGACTGCCGCGAGGGCATCTGCGGCATGTGCTCGCTCTACATCAACGGACATCCTCACGGCCCTAACACCGGAGCTACAACATGCCAGCTGTATATGCGTAAGTTCAAGGACGGCGACGTTATCACCGTTGAGCCGTGGCGTTCGGCTGCATTCCCTGTTATCAAGGACTGCATGGTTGACCGCGGAGCATTCGACAAGATCATACAGGCAGGCGGATATATCACCGTACGCACCGGACAGCCCCAGGACGCTAACGCCATTCTTATACCTAAAGAGGCTGCCGACGAGGCTATGGACTGCGCTACTTGTATCGGCTGCGGCGCTTGTGTCGCTGCCTGCAAGAACGGTTCTGCCATGCTTTTCGTAAGCTCTAAGGTAAGCCAGCTGGCTCTTCTGCCCCAGGGTCGTCCCGAGGCTGCTAAGCGTGCCAAGGCAATGATAATGAAGATGGAAGAGCTCGGATTCGGTAACTGCACCAACACCCGCGCCTGCGAGGCTGAGTGCCCGAAGAATGAGACCATCGCCAACATAGCCCGTCTGAACCGCGAGTTCATCAAGGCTAAGTTGAACGACTAATGGAAAGAACGCTATAAATTTATTTTTTCATAGTCTCCATGGGCGGGGCGCCGTTGTGCGCCCTGCCTTTTTTTGTGCCCCTGCCTTTCGTTTGTGCCATTAGCGGCTTTTGTCTGTTTCATTCCCGTGGGTTCTCCATGCTTGCGCTTAACGCCATTCCGCCTGCCATGCCGGCATTTTGAGTAAAAGTCATGCTGTTGTCTCCGTTATAATATTTGTGTGTTGTGTAATATGTTGATAATCAGACGTTTATCCGTTTTGTGGACGTTCGGTTGCAAAATGCCGTGTTTCAGCCTGCAAAAGGTGGCCTTTTGGCGTGTAAAAGGTATTCTTTTATGATGCAAAAGGCATCCTCTTGGAAATTTGGAGCTTGCGCGGCTTTTGCCTGCATGATGCCAAGCCTGTGCCGTAATTTAGGTCTACGGCATAACGATAGTGCATGTTTTGGTGCTGCGAAGGGTGGGGCAGGCTATCATATTCTGACAAAATGCTAGTGTTTTTGGTTCAAAAGGTTAAATAATTTAATTATTTATGACAAATTGTCAATTATAAGTGCCAATTTGTCTAAATCTGTAAGTGGCACGCATGTTGCACTTATGTAAGCGAAAGCCTTTGGCTCAGGAGCCTCAGGCAGCCGCAAGTCCGCGGCCGGGATACCGGCGGGCAGGGCGGCAGAAAAATGAAAGGATTAAAAAAATTATAAGGAGGATTTATTATGTTACCAGTAATTAGCAGAAACAATTGGATGCCCGAAGTTTTCAACGACTTCTTTGACACAGACTTCATGACAAGAACTAAGGCTACGGCACCGGCCATCAACGTCAAGGAAACCGAGAAAGACTACACCGTAGAAGTGGCTGCCCCGGGAATGACCAAGGACGACTTCAACGTGAACATCGACAAGGACGGCAACCTGCACATACACATGGAGGCCCACACCGAGAAGAAAGAGGAGGACAAGAAGAGCCACTATCTGCGCCGCGAGTTTGCCTACAGCAAGTTTGAACAGACGCTGCTGCTGCCCGACGACGTTGAGAAGGAGGCTATCGCAGCCAGAGTAAACGACGGCGTGCTCACCGTAACGCTGCCTAAGATGTCTAAGCCCGAATGTCCTGCGGCACGTCAGATTGAGGTGAAATAACATCCCGTTTAGCGCCGCTTGCGGCAACTTTAAGATGAATATATCATAGCCCAAGGGCGCGGTTCGTAAGAGCCGCGCCCTTTTTTTGTGCCTTTCCGCAGGGCCTTTCTTGTGTGTTAGTGTGATGTGCTTTGTGATTATCATTCTGACAGGCATCTTTTCTTTATGTCTTTTCGCTGCATGGCATACCGAAATGTAAACGTTTACCTATCTTGCTCTTTGCCTCTCTGTTCATCGTCTGTTGCCTGCTGCAGCTATGTCTGCCGTGTTTCAGTCCTTGTAGATGTATGATGCAGTAAAATATTTTGTCATCGCCGTGCAAGGAAGGGCAAAAGGGTGGGCTTTTATGAAAAAAGCACTATCTTTGCACCCGTTATGCACTTCACACTGAAAAGATACACAACACACTACCGCGCGCTCGTTTCGCTCGGCGTGCCCATTGTGGTGGGACAGATCGGAAACGTGGTACTCGGCTTTGCCGACACGCTCATGATAGGTCACCACAGCATGATGGAGCTGGCTGCCGCCAGCTTTGTCACCACCATGTTCACCCTGATCGTTATCTTCGCCATGGGCTTCTCCTACGGTCTTACGCCCATCGTGGGCGCCATGTTCGGCCGCGGCGAGAAGGAAGAGATTGGCGGCATACTGCGCAACAGCCTTGCCGCCAACGGACTGATGGCCGTCATTCTGCTTGCCGTCTCCGTGGTGTTCTATCTCAACCTGCACCGCATGGGGCAGCCCGTAGAGCTGTTGCCCTACATGCGCTCGTATCTTCTGGTGAACATCGTGTCGCTGCCATTCCTGTGCATGTTCAACGCCTTCAAGCAGTTTTACGACGGAATAACCGACACGCGCGTGCCGATGTTCGTCATCCTGGGCGGCAACGTGCTCAACATCTTCGGCAACTATGTACTCATCTACGGAGCCTTCGGCATGCCCGAGCTGGGCCTTCTCGGCGCCGGCATCAGCACCATGGTGTCGCGCATCGTGATGTTCGTTGCCTTCGTTGCCGTGTTCGTGTTTCACCGCAGCTATGCCCCTTACCGCCGCGGATATGCCGCCGGACGGCTCAACCGTGCCGACTTCCGCCGCATCAACACCCTTGGCTGGCCCGTTGCCATGCAGCTCGGCATGGAGTGTGCGGCCTTTTCGCTCTCTGCCATCTTCGTGGGCTGGATAGGCATAACGGCCCTTGCCGCACATCAGGTTACGCTCACGGCCTCGCAGCTGCTCTATATGGTCAACAGCGGTATGGCTGCCGCAATAGCCGTCAGGGTGAGCTATTTCCACGGACAGGGCGACACTGCCGCCGTGCGCGACGCTGCCTATGCCGGCTTTCATGTCATCATGCTCATAGCCTTCGTGCTCTCGGTGCCCGTGTTCCTGCTGCGCAATACGTTCAGCTATTGGTTTACAGACAGCGCCGAGGTGTGTGTGCTCGTGTCGCAGACCGTCATACCGCTCATCGTCTATCAGTTTGGCGACGGCCTTCAGTACACCTTTGCCAACGCCCTGCGCGGTATTTCGTGCGTGCGTCCGCTCATCTGGATAGCCTTTTTCTCCTATTTCGTGGTGTCGTTGCCGCTCGGCTGGTTCCTCGGCATACACAGCGGCTGGGGCCTTGTAGGCGTTTGGAGCGCGTTTCCCGTGTGTTTGCTGTGCGCAGGCATACTTTATTGGCTCTGCTTCGTTCGACGCCTCAGACGGCCTTAAAATGGCTCCTGCGGCCATTCTTCATGCCGTATGTCCTGCGGCGTTCAGATTTTGTGGCGATAAATCCATTATAAAACGATATAAACATCAAAGGGAGACATGCCTGTGTCGGCGTGTCTCCCTTTCTTGTTTTATGGTGTTTCGGCATTTGCATGTTCCTGATTTGGGCATGCTTACTTCAAATCCTGCCGCCAGTTTACGTGCAGTGTTATTTCTTTGTGCCCCACATCATTGTGTCAATTAGCTTATACCGCTCCTCGGTCTGCCTGTCGGTGGTCATCGTCGTGTTTACGTCGAGCCGCAGCACGGGCGCCACCTCTTGTCCGTTTGCCGGGGTCCAGTCTGGCAGCCCCAGTCCGTTGGGGTTGCCCGTCTTTATGAAGTTGGCGTAATAGTTGATGAACTGGTCAGACACGCGATAGTCTTCAGGCTGCCAGTCATACACGCGGTTGGTGGGCAGCGTGGCCATGGCATATTCGATGTCTGCCGAATGGACAGCTCCCTTGAACACATCGTTTTCAGGAATGGTCATCACCTCGTTCTTCTTGTCAGCACTTTCATCTTTCTTCTGCACGCCGCCAGCCAGACCTGCCACCAAGCCCTTGTCGCGCATCTCAGGACGCGGACGAGTGAAGCAATAACGATAGACGGGCTGTCCAGAGGTCTTGGCGTGGAGATAGCCAAAGAGCCATGTGCCGTAGGCGATAAACTGGTCAGAAGCGAAGTCGACGCCTGACTTTCCCAGCACATCGCGGTCGGTGTTAAGACCATACATCTTCATAGCCTCATCTGTCTTGTCGCCAAAGACAGCCTCAAGCACAGGACGAAGGTTTGCCAGCGTGGGTTCCTTAGCACCGAGATAGGCCTGCGGTGTCATCTCCATGCTGTTACGACCAACAAGCAGAGGCACCTTCTGCTGATGACCGTTAACATAAGCATCGGTAGGATCCTCGGTAAAGAAGTGGCCATCAAGACAATAAGTTGCCAATCCGCCCGTCTGGGTCTTTGCCAGCAGCTCGTCAGCACTCATCTTGCGGGCCTCGGCAATATTTTTCAATCCGATCTTTTTCAGCTGTTCCACACCTTGTTTCTCAGCATCCTTAAGCGAGAGCAAGCGTCGGCCACATACAGCACCCGACGAAGCCATGGCACGCGCAATCATGCCCCGTGTGAGAGGCGACACGAGCAACGCGCTCACCGACATGGAACCTGCCGACTCGCCAACGATGGTTATCTGCTTCGGGTCACCGCCAAAGGCCCCGATGTTTTCATAGACCCACTTTATGGCAGCCGCCTGGTCCATGAAGCCATAGTTGCCCGAACCTTTATAAGATGTTTCCTTCGACAGCTGCGGATGCGAGAAGAAGCCGAAGATGCCCTCACGATAGTTGGCTGTCACAGCCACGATGCCGTGGCGTGCCATCTGTCGACCCGAATAGCGCGGCTCGCTACCCGACCCGGCAATCAGTCCGCCGCCATTAAAGTAGATAACCACGGGCAGACGGTCGGTCATGGTCTTCGAAGGTGTCCACACGTTCAGGTAGAGACAGTCCTCGCTCTTCTTTTCGGCATCAAAGCCCATGTCGCCGAAGGGATTGCCCTGCATTGGGTCATCACCAAACTTCTTTGCGCTGCGCACACCTTGCCACGCCTGTAGCGGCTGCGGCGCACGCCAACGGTTCTCGCCTACGGGAGGTGCCGCAAAGGGCACACCCTTAAACACGTTTACACCCGACTCGCACACGCCCTCCAACACGCCGTAGCGCGTGGTGGCTTGTGGTCCTTGCTGTGCATGGCCCATCATTGCACACAGCATGCAAGCCATTAAGAACATCAGTTTTCTCATTGTTTTTATTTTTGATTTATTTGTTATTATTGTTCTACCACAGAGTAATCGACATATTCGCTCTTGCCTCTACCGCGCTCAATCTCATCGACATGCTTCATGACGTTGGCTGGTGGACGTTTGTTCAAAAGTTCATTTTTCATGAAGTCCATATAAGGAGCCACATGCTCGAAGAACATGCGGTAACCCTCGCACAGGTAGTTCTTTCCGGGGTTGCCGTAACGGTCTTTTATGAAACGGTTTTTGGGGCACTCGCCGTTGCACGCAAACAGCCATTTGCACTCGCGGCACTCTTTGGGCAGCGACTGGCTTTTCAGTTTGCTGAACCGCTTTTGCTGGTCGCTATACAGCATCTCGGTGATGGTCTTCTCGCGTATGTTGCCAAGGCGATATTCGGGAAACACGAAATGGTCGCACGAGTAGACATCGCCGTTAAACTCCATCACGCCGGCATGGCCACACTCTTTGGCATAAACGCAGATGCCTGGTGTCTCGCCCACCCAGTTGGCCAGAATGCAATCGAACAGCTCGACGTATGTCTGTCCCACATCATGGCGCACCCACTCGTCGAAGATGGCGCACAGAAAGCGTCCCCACTGCTCTGGCGTCACAGAGAAGTCGGCAAGCGGAGCCTCATCGCTGTCTGTCAGTGTGGCGAGATGCCGTCCGTCATCGTGGTTGACGATGCGCTCCACGATGGGCGTTATCTGGATATACTGGCAGCCGTTGTCTTTAAAGAAATGGTAGAAGTCGAGCGGATAATCAGCATTAAAGTCGTTAACCACCGCCATAGCGTTCCAATCAACATTATGCTTGTTCAGGAGCTGTATGCCACGCATGACCTTAGTCCACGACGGTGCACCCGAAGCCGTGCGGCGATACTCGTCGTGAAACTCTTGTGGTCCATCAATAGAGACCCCCACGAGCCAATGGTTCTCATGCAGAAACTCGCACCACTCGTCAGTGAGCATCGTGCCGTTGGTCTGTATGGTGTTGTCGATGCGTCTGCCTGCACCATATTTTTTCTGCAGCTCCACAGCCTTACGGAAGAACGAGAGGGGGCGCATGAGCGTCTCGCCGCCATGCCATGTGAAGAGCACCTCGCTCATGGTCTGCGCCTCTATGTATTCTTTCGTAAACTGCTCCAGCATCTCTTCGCTCAGCACCCTTGTGGGCGTGTGCTTATAGAGGTTTGCCTTTTCCAGATAATAGCAATATTTGCATCTCAGGTTACATGACGCGCCCACAGGTTTAAGCATCACATAAAGGGGTCTCGCAAACGGATTTATTGTGTTCATAATGTTGTTTTTTTGGTTTTTAGAACTTGTTAAACCCAAATCGGTCGTTAGGGCTTGCTTGGATTTTGGATTTTTAGAAGAATGGATTTTGTTTGGCTTTTAATGAGTAATAGCGAGCTATTGCGAATTAAAAACAAGCAAAAGACAACTTATAAAAACCAAAAGACTGCAAGCAGTTATAAAATAATACATAAAACGGCCTAATGACCGATTTGGGTTAAAGCGTTGTTTGTCTTTTCGTGACAGTTTATTTGAACAGCTGGGGGATGAAGAGCAGCGAATACTGACGCCAGTTGCTCCACAAATGGCCGCGTGAGCTTTCGTGGAAGACATACTTCAGGCCGTCCTTGTCCATGCGCTCCATGAGCTGCTTGTTGAAAGGCATCAGACGGTCAGCGTCGCCACAAGCGATCCAGTAGAGCTTCGGATTGCTCTGGGCAAGCTTGGCAAGCTTGGCGTCAAGGTTAGCATAAGCCTTTATTTCCTCCATCTTGATATGTGTGAAGTCGACACCTGCCGAGTAGAGGCCAATGTAGTTGAACATCTCGGGATAATTGGCTGAGATCATGAGCGTGTGCATGCCACCACACAAGAACAGACAAACTTGCGCAAGCACGATGAAAAAAGATAAACGCGCTTGCGCAAGTATATAACGAAGCAGACTTACTTTGCAGTCTGAACTTTCTTCTTCGACGTAGGCACCTCAAACTCGGTCACCTTCGAGATGGCGTTGTCGCCTTGAAGCACCGACAGGCAGATGCGCACAGAGCCATCGCCCAGACGCGGGCCCGCCTTGAGCATGGCGGTGTAGCGGATGCCGGCACCTGGCATAAGGCGTTCCACATGCATGCCGGGAGAGATGAAAATCTGCTTGTTGCCCGTGGCCTCAACCACAGAGGGCTGAATGTCGTAGAGCGGACGCTGCCCTGTGTTGTAGATTTCGAAGATCACCTTGCACAGCTCGCCACGACTTATCACCTTGTCTTGGTTGTTGTCAACCACGCGCGCGTTCCTTATTTCTATATGCGGCATGTAAGTCATGCCCTCTGTGAGCTGCTCCACGCTCGAGGTGGCAGGCAACGAGGTGGTGGGCTGTTGAGCGGTGTAAGAGCCGGTGTAGTCGGACGAATGGAAATTGTAAACATCAGTCTCGCTGTCCTTAGACCCATACTCGCCGTTGCCCTCGTCAAACGTTATGCGGTCATCGCCCGGCTGACCATTATAACCATTGTTGGTCTGACCGTTGCTCTGCGGGCAATAGCCGCCTTGAGAGCTATAGCCATCTTGAGAGCTGTAGCCATCTTGAGAGCTGTAAGCGCCTTGAGAGCTGTAGCCGTCTTGAGAGCTGTAGCCGTCTTGAGTGTCGTAAGCGTTGTTTTTCTGGTTGTGGCGTCGTGCCGCACGGTCAGCCTTGTCGCGCTGATATTGGTCATAGTCGGCTTGGTTCTGCTGGTCGGCCTGGTTACCGATGGCACCGCCTATCACCGCTCCCGTGGCCATGCCCACGATGGTGCCCACATCGCTGCCGCGTGGTCCACCGCTTATGCCTCCTATTGCGGAGCCGAGAATGGACCCTAAAGAAGCGCCTGTGTAAGCGCCTGATCCTGCATAGGTTCCACAGCCTGTGACCGTAAGCACGGCACACATGGCAAGAACTGCTGTTTTTTTCATATCCTTATCCTTTCTTTCCTTTTTATACCTTTCCTATTTTTCTGTCTTGTCGAAACATCTTCTTAGACCATGTTGTCTCTGCTGCAAATTTATCTCTTTTTTGCGACAATGCAAAATGAAAGGAATGAAAACCAAGACGAGACAATGAGTTTTTTCGCTATTGGAACATTTTTTAAGCTATTTAAGACAAAGCAAGCATCTATAATTAAGACAACAAGCATAACACATGAAGAAAACCGAGCGTCCAACATTAAGAAAACAAGCAAACAGCGTTAAGAAAACAAGCGCTTACCATTTAAAGAAACAAGCACCTCCACATAAAGAAATGGGAGATGCTTTATTGGATGATAGAAACCATTAAAATGGAACCATTAAAATCAATGGGTTTCGCCATGGTGAGCCGTTGTCTGTAGGAGCAGGAGCGTGCGTTTGTCGCGCTTGCCGTCGAACCACCGGTCAAGACATTGTGCAAAGATATCGTTGGGCGACACCGAGTCGAAGAGGGTGAGCGACGAGAACGTCTTCTGTGCGTCAATGCTTCCGAGCACCTCACGCGCCGACCTGTGCTTGTCGGCCTGCTCCAAGAGCACGGCACACACGTTGCGCAACCGCTCTCCCAACACCTCATGTGCGAGATAAGCCTCTGCCTCATGGCCACACGATATGCCGTAATAGTTTGATTTGTAGCTGTGTCCCAACCCTCGCATCTGTGGCAGCACGAACCAGATCCAGTGGCTGCGTTTGCGTCCCGCTGCCAGCTCCTTTACAGCGACATCGTAACTGTTCCATGTGTTCTGTGCTGTTACGAAACGCTGCAAGCCAAACTCATCGTTTTTATCAGCCACGCCCTCCTGCTTTTCCAGTTGCTTGCTGAGAACCGACTCTCCTAAATTCTGCAGATACTTGCCTGCTTTTTTCAAAATAGATGCTGCCATATCGATTAGTTGTTTTAAGTTATCATCTCAATGGCAAATATACAAAAAAATCGGTTTGGTTGTTGCTTGGGTAGGCATAAAAAAGTTGTTAATCTTTTTTTTAACAAAAAAAAAGCGGCTGTCTTAAGAACCTCACGATAAAAAGGTCTTTAAGACAGCCGCGTTTTTTATATCAGCTGTTTATTAGCTCAAAGAGAATATTAGCTCAAAGAGAATATTAGCTCAAAAAAATATCTGTTCAAAAGAGCATCAGCAGAAGCGTTTACTTGTTGATGCTGACCTTCATGCTCTGCACCTTGCCGTTAGCCTTGAAGCTTACGACATAAGCACCACGCTGAAGCTGCGATGTGCTGATGCTTCCATCGGCTGCAAACACGCCGTCAGCCACCTTGCGTCCTGCGAGGTCGTAAACCTGATAGGTTGTGCCTGCGAGGTTGGCAACAGTTGTGGCAGAGATGCCAGAAGCCTGGGCGTCGGTCATGAAGAATGTCACGCTCGATTTCTCTCTCAGATAGTCGAGATGGCCGCTCTGTGTGAAGTCGAACCAACCCGGTGTTTCATAGTTGAACCACTCATAAGCAGCTTTGCTTTGGTCTTTGCTGTCATAAGCCTTAAACGTGACACGGCTATACTTCTCGGCGTTGATGACGGTGAGCACAGCGAGGTTCTGACCCTTCTTATATGTGAACGGCTGAGAAAGAGTGATGGCCAGCTCAGCAGCTGTCTGCTTGGCAATGTTTACCGTTCCGTCATACACGAGCTTGCAGTCGCTCTCTGCAATCCATCCATCAGTGTTGTTGGTGCGGTCGGTGTTGGCCATGTACACTCTCACGGGCACATCCTTAGCATCCTCATCCGTAACCTCCATAGCGTTATAAGGCCATGCCACCTTCACGATGTTCTGGTCGTCAGCTACACCAATCTCGTCGGCTGTATAGATATTCTGTGCGGCAGCATACTGCCATGCGAAAGCAAATGGAGTGGTCACCGCCTTCAGCTTGGCATCCAATCCCACACTCACGGTCTTGCCTGTGAACGGTGGGCGAACGCCAATCATCAGCGCGTCAGTGATGTCGTCCTCAGCCCACTCGTCGGCAGCACCTGTTGGGGCGACCTCTGCCTTGATGGCTGTTGTGGTTGTTGTGGCAGGTTTCCATGCAATCTGCACATCGGTCTCCTCGCCGCTCTTTATCGTTGTCTCGGCAAAAGTCTTTGTTGCAAGCTCGGCACCATCCTGATCCTTGAGCTTCACGCTGAATCCCTTGACATCGTCTGTTCCCTCGTTAGCCACCTTCACGGTGTAAACGCTCTCTTCGCCCTGCACCGGATTCACGCTACCTGTCAGCTCCTTAGCAGCGAGGTTCACGTTTTCAGCCTTACGAACGGTGAGGTGATAGAGATACAACCAGTCGGCACGAACAGGCGACATGGCGTGGAGAGCGACGTTGAATGTTCCCGACTCTTTAGCCTTGAACGGAATGCTGTAACGCTTCACCTTCTTTGTCTCGACCGCAAACAAGGTACCTATCTGCTGGAAAGTAGCCTCAGGATCAAGATCCTTTGTCAAGAGCAGCTCCACCTTGTTGTTACCATAAGACATGTAATCGAAGTCGAGGATATAAGTAACATCCTTCTCAAACGGCATGTAATAGCCCATGAGCCAGTCGTTGCTCACAGCGATGTCCGACGGGCGGTGTCCCATGGCGTTTCCGTTTTGTGTTTCTGTCCATTCCCATCCTGCTTCAGCATCTTTGCTGTTGTCGTTGAGAATGGTCCACGAGTTGTCTGGATCAGCGGCTTTGAAGTCGAAGATAGCAGGAAAGGTCTTCACAGGACCGTATGCATGCTCCTCTGTCTCCACAGCCTCGCTTTCTCCATCGACGTTCACAGCCTTCACCGTGTAGGTGTAAAGAAGCGCTTTTGTCACCTCATCGGTCACGGTTGTAGCCTTGAGATTCTTTGCTACCACCTTGCCGTCAGAACGTGTCACGGTGTAAGAGAGCGACGACATGTCAACATATCCTCCCTGCGGACCCACCTTAGGTTGGTTCCAAGAGAGCGTCACATGAATGTTGTCGTTAGTGCTGGCCTTAAGGTCTGTCACAGCAGCGGGGATGTCGTGTCCGACAAACTTAAAGTCTTTAGCCTCGGCACCATCGCCCACCTCGTTCACAACGACCATGGTGTAATGGTGCACAGCACCCTTCACGTTGCCCAGCTCATCAACATACTGTGCTGCCTCTCCGGGCTTGACACCAGTAAATGTCTTTATAGGCTTGTGGTCGCGGAAGAGCTGTGCCGAAGAGATGGCAGAAAGCGGCAGACCGTCAAACGTTGTTGTTGGGTATGTCCACGAGAGCGTAGCCTTTGTCGCTCCATTTTCGCCAGGCACAACGGTGAAATTGCTCACAGCGGCAGGTGTGCCGGGAGCCGATGCAGAGAAGGGAATGTAGAGACCGGCGATCTGAGGCAGGTTACCCACGGTAGCCACCTTTGTTGCGGCACCGGTGTTTAGGTCTACCGTAGCAATGCAGTCGTCGTTGCCTGTACCCTCAATAAGGTTTGCGGCCCAATAGAGCGTGCCGTCAGTGTGGTCAAACTCCATGCTCTGATAGTAGCTTGGCTTCCAGCCTGTAGGGCCCACAACCTCCACAGTACATTCGTTCTTGTCGATCTTGCACAGGTCGCCGTCGTAAGAGATGCCATAGAGCTGTCCTTCATAGGTGCAAGCCAAGGTGAAGAACGGGCGGTCGAGATAGCCCACGGGCGTGCTCTCGGCTGTGTTGAGGTCCACGGTGTAGAGAGCGCTCACCTCGTTGTTGCTGTAAATCGAGATGGCGTACATCTTCTTTGAAGAATAGTCGTATGCCATATCGTTGATGTGACGGGTGTAGCCCGAGAGCTGACCAACGCTCTTCAGCTCGTCGCCCTCGATGTCATAACGCACGAGCTCCACGGGCACCATCGCTTCCGATTCCGGGTCGGTCTGTGTCACCGCAGCATAATAATAGCCGTCGGCATAGGCACCTGCCGTCACGTCGTGCTCGCTGTCCACAAGGTCTGTCACCTTGGTAAAGGTTGCACCGTCGGTGAACGGGAAACGAGTGAACGTGTTTTGAAGATAATACTGCGTGTAGTCGAATCCCACAACGCCATAGGCATACTTCTCCTGCCCGTTGACCTTCATTATCTTTACGGGTTCCGCCTTTCTATGAGCCGCGCGGTCACCAACCGGACGGCGCGTGTTCTTTTGCGCCATAAGCGGAAGGGCGCACAGCAGCATGGTGAGAGCGAGGCTCGCCCATCTGTGAAAAGTAGTTTTGTTATTCATACACTATGTTTATTTTGATTTTTTCAGCATTTCTATAGATCTTCTTTGTCAATGTTCATAGATCTTCTTTTCTCGACATTTCGTCTGTCGCTTCATCTTTTGGGCACTTTGGTTACATTTCTGCTTTGTTTTTTGGGGGCCAAGCATCATTTTTCAAGGTGTCCCAACTTCTGTTTTTTAGGATTTTTTTGCTTCTGTTGCTTCAAGGAACAAGCTGTGCGCTACATTAAAAATAGTGACATTTATGCCTTTATCCGCGACAAAAGTATAAAAATTAAATCAACTACGCAATATTTTGTTAATTTATTTTAGAAAATATACATCATTTTATTAACTCAGGCATCAAAACGTCAGTTTTCTTATGCTTTTCGACCGCAAATGAAAGAAAACTTATACTTTTTTGATAAAAAGCAGAATAAAGTTGGAAAGTATAAGAAATTTTAGTACTTTTGTCAACTGAAACAAAAACATGTTCTAAAACATTTTTTAATAGTTTAAAATTTACATTAAAACAAAACATATAAAGCATAAAAAAAGTTTACATCTTATCAGCGTTGCTGTCACTTGCCACCTGCTTCACAGCAAAGGCAGACAACGGCAAGGCCCTTGAGGTCTACACCGTCTTTGGCAAGCTTGCAGGCAAGGCTGTGGCTAAGGCGGCAAGGCTACCGTCAACGCTGCATCGCTCACCAACGGTGTGTATGTCATCAAGGCTGAAGGTCAGGCTTTGAAGATGATAAAAAAAAATAAAGGTTCTATTTCATAGCACCTTTTCTCGCCATGGCAAAGCTCAAGCAAGCTTGGCTCTGCTCATCTGGCTTAACGAAAACGTTCCAAATCACACATTATCATATTAGAGGAACGCGAATATTAGGAAACACGAATCCGTAGACGGAAACAAGAGCGAGGTGCGTGCCGTGTTCGCAAAGCAGGAGGATGACGGCATTGCCTTCTACATCACATGTTTTTAAAAAACGAACAAGCGCGAAGCGCGATGTAAACAATAATCTTAGCGAAAGATCAATAACTAAAAAAACTCGTTGCATATCCTCATGTTGGCATGCAACGAGTTTTTGTTTAAAACCATAACTATCATGAGCATTATCCGATTCATAAAAAACTGGACGCTCCCTGTAGCAATAGCCACAGGTTCAGCCCTTTACCTCCTGTTTGCCTTCGTGCCGGCCCTTGACGCGGCAGGCCTCTTCTTCAAGCCCGTCATGGCATCGTTGCTCCCCATCTTCATGTTCTTCACCCTGTTTGTGGTGTTCTGCAAGGTCGACTTCAAGAAGCTGCGCCCCGTCAGGTGGCACCTGTGGCTCAGCCTCTTCCAGATCATGACGGTGCTGGTGCTCACCTGGCTCGTAATAGGTTTCAAGCTCACAGGCGACAGTCTGGTGCTCGTCGAAGCCATGCTCGTGTGCGTCATCGGCCCGTGCGCCTCGGCAGCCCCCGTGGTGACGCAGAAGCTCGGCGGCAACCTGGAGCAGATGACGACCTACACCTTCCTCTCCAACTTCATCACCGCCCTTTTCGTGCCCGTCTGCTTTCCCCTCATCGACAAGGCAGCCGATGTGTCGTTCTTCACAGCCTTCACCTTAATATTATATAAGGTGGCGACAGTGCTTGTCGCCCCCATGGCTCTCGCCTGGGCCGTCAAGCACCTCACACCCCGTTTCCACCGTTGGATCGTGGGCATCAAGGACCTGTCCTACTATTCCTGGGCGGCCTCCCTTCTCATCGTCAGCGGCACCACCATCTGCAACATTGTCCATGCCGACACATCGGTGTGGCTGCTCTGCGTCATCGCGTTGATGGGTCTTCTGCTCTGCATCATGCAATTTGGTGCCGGCCGCTTCATCGGCCATTATTTCGGTGCCACGGTTAACGCAGGCCAGGGCCTGGGCCAGAAGAACACGGCGTTCGCCATCTGGATAGCCTCTGCCTACCTGAACCCGTTGTCTACGGTGGGTCCCGGCTGCTACATTTTGTGGCAGAACATCATCAACAGCGTTGAGATATGGCAGAGCAGAAAGCAGGGCAACGAGTATGCGAGTTAAAGGAGGTGAACGAAAATCAGTAATTTAACGCATCGTTTTGGCGAATGAATTATTATTATTAATTTTGCAGCCAAACAGCTTTTCTATGAACAGAACATTCCATCGCCGCGTAACCCTGCAAGACATCGCCGCCATAGCGTTGCATGCCATCTGTGCCTTTGCTTGCTTCTGGCAGCACACAGGCGCATGGGCCATCATCGGCGCATGCCTTGCCATGACAGCCCTGGTCGCCATTGAACGCGCCATCCACACCACATACGTCATAACCGACGAAGGCATCCTCCACATAGACAAAGGCCGCCTGTCACACCCACTGGTCATCGACATTGCCAAGATCGAAGAGGTGTCCGTGACGAAAGCGTCTTTCCTGCGCCCCACCCATGTGGCTCTTCTGACAGGCAGCAACGATTGGCTCACCCTGTTGCCCGACAACAACGAGGCGTTCATAAACGAAATAAACAAAAAAAGAGGAATAGATAAAAGCCTCTGAAGAACGGTGAAGCGGTAAAGAAAGAGGCGAAAGAAAACCTCTGAAGAACGGTGAAGCGATAAAAAAGAAACAAAGGAAGAGCCTCTGAAGAACGGTAAAGCAACAAAAGAAGAGGCAAAAGAAAGCCTCCCACAAACCGATAGATAAAAAAATGAGAGAGAAGCCCAGCGCCTCTTGCTGTTTAACAAAACGATGATGAAACATTTAACCATACTTTTTTTGGCCTTGTTGTCCATGCTCATGCCCGCAACGGCACAAGAGGTGGTCGACAGGGACGACCAGTCGGCTGTTGCCGACAGCGCAGCCTTAAACGACGTCCACCAAGAGGGCAACGGCCAAGACTGGGTGCAGACCTTGCGTCTGAACCTCGACCACCTGCTCGCAAGCAACATGTTCAAGACCTCACAGGTAGGCATGATGGTCTACGACCTCACCGCCGACTCGGTGCTCTACGCCCACAACGAGCGCCAGCTCATGCGCCCCGCCTCGACCATGAAGGTCATCACCGCCGTCACCGCCCTCGACCGTCTGGGCGGCGCCCACCAGTTCAGCACCGACCTCTGCTACAAAGGCACGATCGAAAACAACACGCTCACAGGCACCATCTACTGTGTCGGCGGCTTCGACCCCCGTTTCAACTCTGACGACATGCGTGCCTTCGCCGAGTCGATACACAAGATGGGTGTCGACACCATTCGCGGCAAGATCATTGCCGACAAGAGCATGAAAGACGACAAGACCTATGGCGAGGGATGGTGCTGGGACGACGACAACCCCACGCTCTCACCCCTTCTCATCAGCAGAAAAGACATCTTCCTGTCGCGCTTCGTGAAGCGTCTGAACGACATGGGCATCGTGGTTGAAGCCGAGCTCGACGAGGGCATAAAGCCCGGCGATGCCTTCTGCATCTGCCACCGTTTCCACACCATGGACCAGGTGTTGCTGCGCATGCTCAAGGAGAGCGACAACCTCTACGCCGAAGCGATGTTCTACCAGTTGGCTGCCAGCTCGGGCGCCCGTTCCGCCACCGCCAAGCAGGCGCGTGCCATCGTCATGAACCTTGTGCGCAAGCTCGGCCTCAACCCCAACAGCTACCGCTTTGCCGACGGCTCGGGCCTGTCACTTTACAATTATGTCACGGCAGAACTTGAGGTGGCCATGCTCCGTTACGCCTACAAGAACAGCAACATCATGCTTCACCTCAAGCCCGCGCTACCCATAGCAGGCACCGACGGCACCATAAAGTCGCGCATGCGTGGACCCTTCACCAACGACAACGTGCGTGCCAAGACGGGAACGCTCACGGGTGTCAGCTCGCTCGCCGGCTTCTGCACCGCCGCCAACGGCCACCAGCTGGCCTTCTCCATCATAAACAACGGCTTGCGACACACCAACAACGCCCACGCCTTCCAAGACAAGGTGTGCACCGAGCTGTGCCGCCCCAACTAATCACCGCAACCCGCAAAGCACATGAATTCTTCACTCTTCACTCTTCACTCTTCACTTTCCTCCCCTACTGCCGACCGCACGCTTGTGCTCGACACCGTCCGCGACATGGTAGAAGGCTTGATCTCCATGACCGGCCTGCAGGGCAGCTCCGTCCATGTCGTACGTCACGTCCTCATGGTCATCGTGGCGGTGCTCATAGCCATCCTTGCCGAGGCGTTGTGCCGCAAGGTACTGCTGCCGCTGGTCATGAAGTTGACGAGCCACACCAATGCCAAGTGGGACGACATCGTGTTCAACCGCACGGTGCTCCTGTCGGCGTGCCACATCGTGCCCGCAATCGTGGTGTGGCTTCTCCTGCCGCTCGTCTTCTACCAATACCATTTCGTTGAAGAGTTTCTCGCCCGCCTCACCGCCATCTACATAACCGTCATGACGGCCCGTCTGGTCCTTGCCTTCATCGACGCCTTCAAGAACCTCGACACCAGCGCCAAGCGCTCCTCGGCACAGCAATATTTCCATTCGCTGTGTGGCGTTCTCAAGATTGTCGTGGTGTTCATAAGCACCGTCGTGGCCATAGGCATCATCATCAACCGCAGCCCGCTGAGCCTGTTAGCCGGACTGGGTGCCACCTCTGCCGTCATGATGCTTGTGTTCAAGGACACCATCACGGGTCTTGTGGCTGGCGTGCGCCTGACGAGCAACAACATGCTTCACAAGGGCGACTGGATAACCTTCGACAAGGCTGGCGTGAACGGTGTGGTTGAAGAGATGTCGCTCACCACGGTCAAGGTGCGCAACTTCGACAACACCTTCGTCACCGTGTCGCCGACGACGCTCGTGCAAGAGTCGTTCCAAAACTGGAAGGGCATGCAGCAGAGCGGTGGCCGACGGGTTAAGCGCATGGTGTTTTTCGATTTCCACAGCATACGCCCCCTCGATGCCGCGCTTCGCCAGCAGCTCCTCGACAACAAGTTTTTCACGGCCAAGGAGCTTGACGCAAGTCCAGCGATAAACATCAGTCTGTTCCGCCGTTACATGGAGAAATATCTGCGCACGCTGCCCTACGTCAACCATGACATGACGCTCATGGTCCGGCAGCTGGAGGCCACCAACGCGGGCCTGCCCATCGAGTTCTATTTTTTCCTGAAAGAAAAGACATGGGTTGAATATGAGCATCAGCTTGCCGACATCATGGATGCCATCTATGCCCTCACCCCTTTGTTCGGAATGAAAATTTACCAGCAATATCCTGAACAATAAAAACGCTGGGGTTGCCGGGATGTTATTGGGGTTTGGCAAGCGCCTTGGGGTGTAGCAAATCTCAAGGAGGTTCCGTGGCGTAGCAAATCTCAAGGAGGCGTCGCCGAAGGCGGCGAATATCCATAACCGCTGGAGATCGGACC
>ERZ859732.389-NODE-389-length-18134-cov-2.289397_pt1 | contig 18134 bp, 16 predicted proteins | sample MGYA00510123_ERZ859732 | MGnify/ENA primary metagenome ERZ859732 (study PRJEB30046, sample SAMN00715133) | human gut metagenome | study: EMG produced TPA metagenomics assembly of the A metagenome-wide association study of gut microbiota in type 2...
ACAGGTCATTATGATGTGTACTGGTTCCATGTGCATTGATATAATCTACCTGAGAAGGTTTGATCCCGCCTTCTTCCATTGCAAGTTCCATTGCTTTTGCACCATATTTTGTAGATAATATTCTATCTGTTGATGTAGGTGTTCCTCCTCTTTGTAGATATCCAAGAGTTGTATTTCTTGAAATTAAACCTGTACGTCTCTCAAGTTCTTTTGCTACGATATCTCCTGCTCCACCTAATTGAATATTTATAACACCTTTTCCACCTTCACGTGTATCTTTTACAGAAATGCTTCCACCTTTTGGGAATGCTCCTTCTGATACTACAACTACACTAAAGTTTTTACCAGCACTTTGTCTTGCCTTTATTTTTTCAACAACTTTATCTATATCATATGGAATTTCAGGAAGTAAAGCTACATCGGCTCCTCCTGCTATTGCTGATTCTAGAGTTATCCATCCTGCATATCTTCCCATTACTTCTAAGACCATTATTCTATTATGTGTTTCGGCTGTTGTATGAAGTCTATCTAGTGCCTCTGTTGCAACAGATACAGCTGTATTAAATCCAAATGTTTCATCTGTACATGCAACATCATTATCTATTGTCTTCGGAACGCCTATAACATTGATTCCCTTCAAGCTGAAGTCCCTTGCAGACTTTTGAGTTCCATCTCCTCCGAGTGTAAATACGCAGTCAAATCCATCATCTTTTACATTTTGAACACATTTATCTGATAAATCTTGGTATTCAATCTCTCCATTTGGAAGTACTACCTTATAATTAAATACATTTGCATTTGTAGAAGATGATATTATTGAACCACCTTTTTGTAATATTCCTGATGCATGTTCATCATTTGCTGTACTTAATTTTTCATAATTATTTTTTAATAAACCATTATATCCATCTATAAATCCATAACAATCTATACCATTGTTTTCAGCAGTTTTTACAATTGCTCTTATAACTGCATTAAATCCTGATACATCTCCACCATTTGCTAATATAGCAACTTTTCTTATCATTTTAAATTTCCTCCTTCGTTTAATGAACTATATTTCAAGTCTTCTTTATTGTATTTTTCTGGTTTTAAACCAACTTTTCCTCTCATATAATCTAATAAAAGTACCATACATACAGTACATATACCTCCAACAATTAAAAATGTGTTTCCAGATGTTGTTACTTTTAATAAGAATGAGCCTAATAAACTTATTAAAATTGATATCATATTAAAAAACATATTTCTTATTGTTGCAAGTTTTACTCTTATTCTTCTATTTGTGAAATTATTTAAATATCTATAAATTAAAACATTATATGCTCCTTTTATAGCTCCTTGAAGTATAAATAGTATTACTACAATATTTGATACACCTTCTCCAAAACTATCCACTAAACATCCAATAATAAAACATGATGCAACATATGGAATTCCTAAGACTGATAATGTATTATTTTTAAATCTTTTATGTAACCAACCCTGTCCTTTAGAACATATCCCGGCAATTATTTGAATAATTGCAAAGATTACTCCAAAATATTGTGCTGGTATATTTATGCTATTTAAAATATTACTTCTATATGTTGATAAATTATATGTTAAACCTGACATTAGTCCAAAAAATAACATTAAACACAACATCCTTTTTGAATTAAATGTAAATTTAATTGCTTCTCTTAATTCTTTGAAATATTGTCTTGCAGTTTCTTTTGAATATTCTTCTCTTTGACTTTGAATGTGTTTGAATCTTGTTGATAATATTAATGCAATAATATTAACTATTAAACATAAAACTACTGGTATATATGGATCAATCGCAAATGTGATACCTGCTATAATTGATGTTATTGCATCAATTATATAATATCTTGCTGCTCCAACACCATCTATACTAGAATATAATGTTCCTCTTTTTTCACCTTTTGGAAGTGAGTCATAAAGAATGTTTGTTTCACAAACACCCTTTATAACATAACCTATTGCATCAATAAAATTAGCTAATAATAACATTTTATAATTATTTATAAATAATAAAATAGTAATAAATACACACATACATATATTAGCAAAGATTAAACTATTTTTTTTACCGAATTTATCTACCAATAAACCTATTGGAATCTGTAAAAATAAACATGATGCTGTAAAAAATGATTCTGCTAATAATACTTCTGATGCAGAAAAGTTTTTTGCTTGTGTCAAGAATAAGTATATTATTGAATAGTAAAATAGCAAATCCCAAGAGAACATTTTATATATTGGAAATAGTTTTGCATTTGTTTTTTTATCTTGTATTTTTTGTGTTTCTTCCATTTGTACCTCTTCTATTTCAAAATTATTTTATTAATCTTGCTGTTTCTTTTGCTATCATAAGTTCTTCGTTTGTTGGAACTAAATAAACTTTTACTTTTGAATCTGGAGCAGATATTTCTTTTTCTTCTCCTCTTACATTATTTGCTTCAACATCTATTTTTACTCCCATAAATTCAAGTTTTTCGCAAATTCCTCTTCTTATATTTATTTGGTTTTCTCCAACACCACCTGTAAATACTATATAATCTACTCCATTCATAGCTACTGCATATTTTGCTATATATGATGCAATTTCATATTTGAATTTTTCAATTGCAATTTCAGCTCTTTCATTATCACCATAAGATGCTGCTTCAATTTCTCTAAAGTCTGGTGCTAATCCTGATATTCCTTGAACTCCTGATTTTTTATTTAACATATTTTCTGCTTCTTCTGCTGTCCATCCTTCTTTTTTCATTAAAAATGTTACTACAGATGGATCTAGATCTCCTGAACGTGTTACCATTGGAATTCCTGCAAGTGGTGTTAATCCCATACTTGTATCAACTGATTTTCCACCTTCTACTGCACATATACTTGATCCTTGACCTAAATGGCATGTAACTATTTTTAATTCACTTATATCTTTTCCAACAATTTCGGCTAATCTTTGTGATACATACATATGTGATGTTCCATGGAATCCATATTTTCTTATTCCATATTTTTTGTAATATTCATATGGAATTGGATAAATATATCTTTCTTTTGGCATTGTTTGATGGAATGCTGTATCAAATACACCTACCATTGGTTTTCCTGGCATTACTTTTTTACATGCTTCAATTCCTATTATTCCTGCTGGATTGTGTAATGGTGCTAAGTCTATACATTCTTTTAATACTTCTACAACTTCATCTGTTATAATTACAGATTTATTAATTTTTTCTCCACCATGTACTAATCTATGTCCTATTGCTGATATTTCATCTAAGCTATCTATTACTTTATATTCTGGATTTATTAATTGTTTTAATGTAAAATCAACAGCCTCTTCATGTGTTTTTGCTGGATGTTTGATTTCTATTTTTTGTCCATTTACTTTATGTGTTATAAAAGCTTCATCTTCTCCTATTCTTTCATATTTTCCTGAAGCTAAAACTTCTTCTGTTTCCATATTTATTAATTGATATTTTAGTGATGAACTACCACAATTTAATACTAATATTTTCATTTTTATTTTTCCTTTTTATATTTTATATTTAGGTTTTTATTATGGTTTTACCTATAAACCTTATTTTATTAATTCTGCTGTTTCTTGAGCAATCATTAATTCCTCATTTGTTGGAATAACAAAAACTTTTACTTTTGAATTTGGTGAAGATATTTCTGCTTCTTCTCCTTTTACTAAATTAGCTTTTCCTGATATTTCTACTCCAAATATTCCTAATTGTTTACAAATTTCACTTCTAGAATAAGGTGATTTTTCACCAACACCTGCCGTGAATGTTAAAACATCTATTCCACCCATTGCAACTGCACATTTTGCTATATATCCTGCAATTGAATAATGATATGCATCTAATGCAAGTTTTGCATGTTTTCCACCAGCTAGTGCTTCTGCTTCTATATCTCTAAAATCTACAGATACCATTGATATTCCATATACTCCAGATTCTCTATTTAATACTTCTTCAACATCATCTGCATCTAATTCTTCTTTTTTCATTAAATATGTTACAACAGATGGATCTAAATCTCCTGAACGTGTTCCCATTGGAATTCCTCCAAGTGGTGTTAATCCCATACTTGTTTCAACTGATTCTCCATTTTTTATTGCACATATACTTGCTCCTTGACCTAAGTGACAATTTACTATTTTTAATTCTTTTATGTCTTTTCCTAATATTTCTGCAACTCTATTTGCAACATATTGATGTGATGTTCCATGAAATCCATATTTTCTTACATGATATTTTTCATAATATTCATAAGGAATTGGATATATATACTTTTCTTTTGAAATTGTTTGATGAAATGCAGTATCAAATACTGCTACCATTGGCTTATTAGGTACAACCTTTTGACAAGCTTCTATTCCTAATATTGCTGCTGGATTATGTAATGGTGCTAACATTGCATTTTCTTTTATTTCTTGAATTACTTCATCTGTAATAAGAACTGCATCTTTAAATTGTTCTCCACCATGTACAACTCTATGGCCTATTGCATCTAATTCATCTAAACTTTTAAATACTCCATAATGGTCACTTGTTAGTCTTTTCATTACAAATTGAATTGCTTTTTCATGATTTTTTGCTGGATGTTCAAAATGATGTTTTTCTCCATTTACTTTATGTGTTAAAAATGCTCCAACTTGCCCAATTCTTTCATAATAACCTTTTACAAGCATTTCACCAGTTTCTGTATCAATTACTTGATATTTTAATGATGAACTTCCTGAATTTAAAACTAGAATTTTCATAAATTATATACCTTTCTTTTTGTATGTACTCATTATTATATATTTAATTAACCTTGTGATTGTGCTTGTACAGCTGTTATTGCTACTACACCTGCAACATCTTCACTACTACATCCTCTTGATAAATCATTTACAGGTCTTGCAATACCTTGACATAGAGGTCCATAAGCTTCTGCTTTTGCTAATCTTTGTGTTAATTTATATCCAATATTTCCAGCTCCTAAATCTGGGAATACTAATACATTTGCTTCACCTTTTAAAGGACTTCCTTTTGCTTTAAATTCTGCAACTTCTGGTATTATTGCAGCATCTAATTGTAATTCTCCATCAATTAATAGTTCTGGGGCTTTTTCTTTTGCTAGTTTTGTTGCTTCAACTACCTTTTCTGTTGATGCAGAATGTGCACTTCCATAAGTTGAATATGATAACATTGCAACTTTTGGTTCTTCTCCTACTAATTGTTTAAAACTTTTGCTTGATGATATAGCTATTTCTGAAAGTTTGTCTGCATCTGGCTCTTCATTTAAACCACTATCTGCAAATATAAATGTTCCATTAGCTCCATATTCACAATTTGGTACTACCATTACGAAAAATGCTGACACTAATTTTGTTCCTGGTGCTGTTTTTAATATTTGTAATGCTGGTCTTAATGTATCTGCAGTTGAATGTGCTGCACCTGATACAAGTCCATCTGCATGGTTTAGTTTTACCATCATCATTCCATAATATATTGGTTCTAATATTAATTCTTGTGCTTGTTCTTCTGTCATACCTTTTGCTTTTCTTAATTCATATAATTCTTTTGCATATTCAGATGTCTTATCTGATTTTGCTGGATCTATTATTTGTGTATCTCCTAATTCTAAATTATTTTCTTTTATTAGTCTTTCGATTTCTTCTTTATTACCTATTAACACAACTTTTGCATATTTTTCTTTGTTTACTATTTGTGCTGCTTTTAATATACGAATATCTGTTGCTTCTGGTAATATAATTGTCTTTATTTGTTGTTTTGCTCTGTTTTTTATTTCTTCTATAAATGACATTTCTATCTTTTCCTTTCTAGAGTCTTTTTTTCAAACATAATATATCATAGATACAAAAAAAACACAACAATTTTCAAAAATCTGTTGTGTTTTTCTTGTTTAATATTATTTAACTTTTATACAATATTTATAAATCATTGATGCAGCTTCAGCTCTAGTTGCATTTCCTAATGGAAATAATTTTCCTTGTGAACCTGTTATTACTCCTGTTCCTACAGCCCAATTCATTCCATTTTGAGCAAAATTAGATATTTGATTTTTATCTGGAAATTTACTATAATCTGTTTCAACATTAACATTTTTTCCTTTATATTTGCTATAATTCCATAAAATTACTGCCAACTGTTCTCTTGTTATTAAATCATCAGGTCCAAAATTTCCATTATCATATCCACTTACTATTCTGTTTTTTACTGCCCAATTTATTGCTTTATAATAATAAATCCTACTATCCTGCACATCTGGAAAGTTATTTATATTAGTTGATATTGGCTTTCCTTCCATATTATGTAATATCGTTACAATCATTCCTCTTGTTATTTTATCATTAGGTGCAAATATTGTTTCATTATATCCTGATATATATTTTCTATCAAACATATATTTTATTGCTGAATAATGCCAATCAGTTATCTGAACATCTTTAAATTGAAATTTTCTTGTTTGATCAGATCCAGGTATTGGATTTACTATTTCTTTTGACTTATACTGTCTTTTCTTTACAACAATCTTACCATCTGACTTTTTATTTATAATGCTATATATATAGTCACTTGTTGATGTAATTTTTATATTTTGAACTGCTGTATCTACATCTATAATATCATCTTCAAAAATATTGTTTTCTTTATTAAATTTATATATCTGAGCTTTTCCACTATCATCTTCCGCTTTTAAAATAACATATATTTCATTATTTATTTTAAATATTTCTGGAAAACTATATTTTGTATTTGCAACATTTTCTTTCCAGTTATCACCATCAAATACATACATTGATGCATTTTTCTCAGTGTTCTTTCCTAATGCAAAATATATTTTATTATCTATTGACTTCATATCATAATTTCCTGAAACCATCGAATTTTCTATTTCTGAAAAATTACTTTTAGAATTATATTTATAAACTTTTATTTTATTTCCATTTGACCACCTAACTGAAACATATATATTTCCATTTAATTGAGCAACTTTAGCTTGTCCACAATATTTTTTAGAAAAATAATTACCAAGTTCTGTTATTTCATTTCCATTAATATTTATTAATCTTGCAGTTGAACTATCTTCCCTTATACAAGAAATATAAAATTGTCCTGAATTATTAGCAACACAAAATTCTCCTAATATATCATTTATTTTTGCAACATCTTCCCATTGTTGAGTCTTAAAATTCATCTTTTCTATTTTCAAATATCCATATCCTGAATAAAAAAGATATATATCATTGCCATTTTGAATTATTTCTACCTGGACAATAGGATTTGATTCTTCAACATTCAAAATATTATATTTTTCATTCCAATTTTTTTCATTATAAACTTGAGTATATATTTTATTATTTGAACATGTAACTGTATATATATAATTATTATAATTTAATATTCCTATTTCTTTAATTGTATCTGTACCTGTATAATCTTTAAAATCAGTATTTTTCCATAAATTTTCTTCTGATATTTTTGGAATAGTAATTTTACATGTCATACTTTTTCCTGAACTACTGGATACATCACTTATTACAATCCCTGAATTTGTTCCATCTGAAAATGTTAGTGCTCCATCTTCTAGTGTTTTACTAAAATCTGTACTTCCAATCGAAGTTCTTCCACTCTCTTTCGATAAATATGCACTTAGCACACGAGCTTCTTCTGTATTTTGTGAAAATCCATTTCCAGGAATGCTTGGTCTAAAGACATATACACCTGTCTCATTAAAATTATTACTTAGTCCTTCTACTGTTGTGTTTATTCTATATACTATTATTCCTGAGCCACCAATTCCTCTATCTAATGAATCTTCATCTGTATAGTTGATTTCTGCTTTTTTTCTAAATTCTATAACAAACAATTCATCATCACTTAAAGGTGATTTTATTATATATGCTTGATTTCCGTCTTTATTACTTTGTTCATCCAATGTTACTGTTTGAGTTTCTGTAATTGTTTCTATATTTAACCAATTAGAAAAATACATTCTTAAATATGCTAATGGATATGGCATATATCTACTTGCTGCTCCCATGATATCCCAACTATATACAGGCTTATCATTTCCTCTACTTCTATATAAATCAGGATATCCTAATGTATGTAAAAATTCATGTGCTATCACTCCTGATTGGCTTGATACAATAGAATCAATTAATGAATATGTATTTAAAATATTATATGAACTTATCTTTTTTCCTGACCAATATACTTCTGCTCCATAATCTGATTTATGTAGTACAAATGTTGACTGATCTTTTACTTCTTGCTCATTTCCTCCTTTTAATACTACTGTTAGATTATCAATGTATCCATCACCATCATAATCTATAATCTTATTTGATATTTCTGGAACATTTTTTATAAGTTCATCTATTATTAAAGAATCTACATTCATTGTATATGCTAACTTTTTATCTATATTAAGTTCATAAGATGTTATCTTCTTTCCATCATCTTGTGGAAATATATTTTTCAAATGAAACTTTCCATAAGATATAGTATTTAAATAATTAGTGGCAGATCTTCCATGTGAACCATCATATAATTTTATAATTTCATCTCTATTATCCTCAAAATATTTTTTATCTTCATCTGCTGTATCTCCAGCAAAATGTGCAAATAGAACTACATTTGCAAAATTTGTATCTTCAATATCTGTAGCTTTAGCTTCTGATATATTATAATTTTTATAAATACAACATATTAATATTATTATAAATATTATTAATTTTCCTCTTATTTTCTTCATATGTTTTCTCCTATTCTTATATTAATTTTTCTATTTGTTCTAATGCAATTTTTCTTGCACTAATCTCATTCTTTTCATCTTGAGTTAATTCTGCTAAAGTCTTTCCATTTTCTAATTCAAATATCTCGTCAAATCCAAATCCATTATTTCCTCTTGGCTCGCTTGCTACATATCCCTTTATTATTCCTTCTTTACAAATTGTTGTATTTCCATCTGATAAAGCAATTGCTGTTATAAATTTTATTTTTCTTTTTTCTTTTGGTACTCCTATTAATTTTTCCAATAGTGCCATATTTCTTTCTCTATCTGTTCCACTATGCCACCTTTTTGTATTTACTCCTGGAAATCCATTCAAATATTCAATTTCAATGCCTGAATCATCTGCCAAACATCTTTTATTAATTTCTTGTGCTATTATTTGGGCTTTTTTTATGGCATTTTCTTTAAATGTTTTTCCATCTTCTTCTACATCTATATTAACACCAATTTCACTGATTGGAATTACTTTAAATTTTTTTAAAATTTCTTGTGCTTCTCTTACTTTTCCTTTGTTTGATGTTGCTATTATTATTTCTTCCATATCTTTTTTCTCCTTACATTTTTAGTATATCATATTGTTTTTTTGTTTACAATAAATTCATATATAAAAAGCCAGAGAAATTTATAATTAATAAAAATTACAAATTCTCTGGCTTTATTGCATTATTTCAAAGCAATTTCTCTTGAAATTGTGCCTTTAGGAACTCTAAACACATATCTAGTTTCATCACTCAAAAATGCAAAAGACCAAATTGACATTTTCCCTTTACGATGATATTCTTGAAGCATTGCTTTAGAAGAATTAGCTTCTTCAATTTCTTCGACATTATCTCCACTAACAGTATCAACTTTATATGATTTTGAACCTTCTGTTTTAAACTCTGATTCAATTTCATATCTGTAAGAATATACATTATCTGCAGAAATAGAAACATAAAACATTCTGCCACTTCCTTGGGATGCAACAGAATTTGATAATGTTACTAATTCTGTTTCTTTTACAAGTTGCCAATCTGTAAAACCTTTTGCAGGATAAAACAGTCCGATTCCCAATGCACTCAAAATTACTCCTACAAAAATCACTGAAAATATTGTGTCATTAATTTTAATTTCAATACCAACAAAAATCAAAACAGCTATAATTACAATTCCAATAATAATGCTTAACATATTTTTCCTCCTTTACTGCTTTTTTTGATGTATAAAAATATATGTAAAACTAAGAAGCTAGAGGATTTTCCTCCTACTAATTAGTAGAAAAAAGTAAACGACATAGTATTTAACTATATCGTTTCAAATTATACTATTTATTTACATAAATGTCAATTAAAAATAATTAAATCTGTTTGGTGTTCCCATATTGTTCATACTATTCATATTATTTATACTCCCATAAAATCCTGTTGTTGAAATTGTAATAAATTTTATTGAATAAATATCACAATACACCAAACTATCATTTTCAAAAGACCTCAATAATATGTAACTTGCTCCTACATCTTCTAGAATTCCTATTCTATCAACCATATTATTGGTTCCAATTAGAAATTCTACTCTCATTAATCTTCCTATTTGTTCTCTTAAAAATGCAGGTGTATATATTGGATTTGTTAAAATTTCAGGTGAATTTTGTTCTATGTTAATGTTTCTGTTTTCATTTTTATCCTTATTTATATTTTCTTCACTATTTGCCATAAAATCACTTTCCTTTCATAAATTATTTCATAATAATTATATGTACTTATATGGAAAATGTTACAAGTTTTATTGCTATTTTATATTTTTATTGTTATAATTTTTTTGAAATATTTTATATAGAGGAGGTATTTTATGTCTACACCACATAATGAAGCAAACTTAGGAGATATTGCAAAAACTGTTATTATGCCAGGAGATCCTTTAAGGGCTAAATATATTGCTGAAAATTTTTTAGATAATTACAAATTAGTAAATTCTGTAAGAGGAATATTTGCTTATACAGGAAAATATAAAGGAAAAGAATTAACTATTATGGCTTCTGGAATGGGAATGCCAAGTATGGGAATATATTCATATGAATTATATAAATACTATGGAGTTGAAAATATTATAAGAATTGGTTCTTGTGGCTCTTATAAGCCAGAATTAAAATTATTTGATATTATACTTGCTGAAAATGTATTTAGCGAGGGAAATTTTGCTTTAACATTAAATAATGAAGATTGTCATATAGTTTCTGGAAATTATGAATTAAATAAGATTCTTGAAGAAACAGCAAAAGAGAATAATATAAGTTTATATAAAGGAAATACTGTTTGTACAGACTGTTTTGATTTATACATGACTGATGTAAATAAATTTTTAGATAGAGTACCAAAAGATTTTAATCCTGTTTCAGCTGAAATGGAAGCTTTTGCATTATTCTATGTAGCAAAAGTTCTTAACAAAAAAGCAGCTTGTATTATGAGTGTTGTTGATTCAAAATATATCAAAGAAGTTGCAACACCTGAAGAAAGACAAACAGGTTTAACTAATATGATTAAACTTGCTTTAGATAGTAGTTTAAAGATTACAGATTAATACCCTGTAACAGGTAATTTTTTAATTGGTTCAATTGGAGGAACTTCTATTTTTGGAGTTTCTTCTTTTGGTTTTTCTGGTGGTGGAGTTTTAGATTTGTTACTTATTGTTAAATCTACTACTTCTCCATTTTTTGTTATTTCAACTTCAAAATCCTTTTCATTTATTTCATAATATTCTCCTGTTTCTTTTTCTTTAACTATATATTTTCCTACAACTAGATCTTTTGAAATTGCAATTCCATCTGCTTTTGTAATAAGTGTATCTACTAGTTTTCCAGAATCATCATATATTTCAAATTTTACATTTGCAATTGGCGTTCCAGCAACTTCTCCTGTTATCAAATTATCATCTTCACTTATTTTTGTAATTTTTACTTTTCCTTTCATTTTTTCATTTTCAATTGTTAAATTTAATGTTTTACCCCATTCTATTGTTATATTTTGTTCAAGTGCAATTTTATATTCTTTTCTTGTTTTAGTTTCTCTTAATATATATTTTCCTATATCAAGATTTTTTATTTCTGCTTTACCATTTTTATCTGTTTTTACATGTTTTATTATATTTTTACCAGTTGAGTCAAGTAGATCAAATTCAACTCCTTCTATTGTTGTTTTATTATCATCTTTGTCAACTTTTAATATATTAATATTTCCTTTTTTTCTACTATTTTCTATTTTTACTTCTTTTTCACCTTCATATTCTAATATGATTTCTCTTTTATTTTCATCTAATATATACTGGTTCTGAGTTTTTATTTCTGTTATTACAATTTTTCCTTGTCTTAAATTATTAATCTCAATTATTCCATTTTTATCTGTTTTATAATTTCCTATATTTGTTCCATTATCATACTTAAAATTAAATTCAACACCTTCAATTGGTTTATTTGTTTCTGAATCTGTTTTGTAAATTTTTAATTTAGATTTATATGCATTTATTTTCAATATTGCTTCTGCACTTATATTTTCAAATGCATCATATGTTAACGCATAATCTTGATGTTGTTCATCAAAACTTTCACCATAAAATACAGGATATGTTTTTAATTTTCCCATTATTTTTATATTTCCTTCTATATTTTCTAAAATTTTATTTGTTGGAATAAATATTTTAAAATTTTCTTTATTTGAAAATTTTATTTTTGGTATATTATTAATATCTGTTGAATACGATCCTTCAGGCAAATTTTGAATATCTGTTATTATATAATCTGTCATTTCTACTGTATTATTTACTTTAAATTCTTGTGAATAATATTCTGCTGATTCTTTTTTTAATTCTCCAACTTTTTCTATTTTTAATATATTAGTTTTGTTAGGTGTATCTGTTCCATTTCTTGCATTATTAACAATACTTTTTATTGCTTCAACTATTTGCCAACCTCTTTCATCTGCACCTCTATACCTTGTTCCAACATCCCAATTATACATAACACTATATATTGCTTGTTTGGTTGCAACAAATGCATCTTGGTCATTTTCTACTCCTAATTCATTTGCTGTTTTATATGGAAATCCATTTATTATTGCTCTCCATACTTCTGAAGTTTGTAGCATTTGACTTATATTTACATTATATCCTTCTTGCTCTCCTCCAACTCCTTTCCTTTCTCTTTGCATACAATATGCATAATGTAAATTTCCTTCTATTTTGTATCCTACCATTGTTGTTATAATATAACTCCAAACTCCTGCACTTTCTTTCCAATATTGTAAATGTCTTTCACATTCTCCTAAATCTTCTATATATGTTTCTTTCATTGGGATATTCATAGCTTGTACTGGACTTTGTATAATATTTAATAACATCAATATTAATAGAATTATACTTATTATTTTTCTTGATTTCATTCATTTTTTCTCGTATATATAAATATTTTTATTATACGAATTTCTCCTTTCTTTCTGACTTATTTTATATTATTTATAATTATTTTTTCATGATTATTGTACACTAAATATATTATTTTTACAAGGCTTTTGGGTCAAAAAAATACTCATAAATATTTCAATTTAAGAACTATTTATAAGTATTTATTTTTTTAATCACAATATGATATAACACATTTTCCATTATTATTTTCTATATGAAATTCAATTACTTCTTCATTTTTGGAGTCGTCTACATTTTTTGAATATCCTGTAGCTATATAACTTTTATCTGAATAATCTCCTTTTATTTCAACTTTTTCTATAACATATTCTGTTCCTGTTAAGCCTACATCATTATAATATAATATTCCATCAATATTTTTAAATAATTTGTTTTCTCTTTGAGCATTAATTTTTTCAAACCATTCTTTTGTCATATATTTTTCTATTGTATTTTCAAAATCAGAATATTTAATATTAGTCTTTTTATAATTATCATCTGTTACATTTACATTATTATATTCACCATTTTTCATTAATCCTAAATCACATAATATTTCATCTGTAGAACCATATCCAACAAATATATTTAAATAATCAGATATTGCTTTTTTTATTTCAGTATTAGAAATTTGTATTTCTTCATTCTTATTTTTTTCATCTATATTATTTTTATCGTTAGTATTATCTACTGTAAGTTGAGATCTTTTTTCTTGCAAATCATTTATTGTATCTTGCATAATTTTTGTATCTTTTTCTAATGAAGATATCTTTTTTTCCGAATCTCTTTTTTCAATACATATATACCCTATTAATATTATAATTACTAACAATAAGCTAATTGTTAATATATTTATTTTTAATGTTTTCTTTTCTTCCACTTTATTCCCTCCAACTTTTCTTTTGCGTATATTTTTTTAATCTATCATTTCTATTTTTTCTATAACTGGTTGATTTTCTTTTAATACTGTACCATTATCATCTTCTATTTTTACATCTTCACATATTTTGTCTACAATTTCGATTCCACTTGTTACTTTTCCAAATGCAGCATATGCTCCATCTAATCCAGTATAGTCTTTATGCATTATAAAAAACTGTGAACTAGCACTATCATATGCCATTGATCTTGCCATTGAAATTACACCTCTAGTATGAGAAAGTGTATTCTTTACACCATTTTGTGCAAATTCACCTTTTATATTTTCATCACTTCCACCAGTTCCATTACCATTTGGATCTCCACCTTGAATCATAAATCCTGATATGATTCTATGAAATGTTAATCCATTATAAAAACCTTCATTTACCAATTTTGCAAAGTTTGCCACTGTAATTGGTGCAATATCTGCATATAATTCTACATTTATTGTTCCATAATCTTTTATTGTTATTTGCGCATGATGTGTTCCTTTTGAATATTTATTTTCATCTTGATTTATATTTTCTTTTTTTGAATTATTTATTATCATTGCAATAATTCCTCCTATTATTATAATTCCAATTATTATTCCTATAATTATATACCTTTTTTTCATTATGTTCTCACCTCCAATAAATTTTTAAAAATTTATTTTGGCTGGGGCACTGTGATTCGAACACAGGAATGTCGGAGTCAGAGTCCGATGCCTTACCGCTTGGCGATGCCCCAATATGAATTAATTCATACTTATATTAGCACAATTAATTTTAATTTGCAATAACTAATAGATATTTTTTATACAATTATCAATGTTCTAAAAGTGGATATAATTTTAAAACTTACATCCACTTAATTCATTTTCAATTCTTATGTAATTTTCGAAATTTTCTTCCATTATATCATTAAAACTTTTACAATGTGTTTTATATTTTAAATGACAAAATTCGTGTGCTATTACATATTCAATTGTTTCTCTTTTGAATTGTATAATTTCAGGTGAAATTATGATTTCTTTTTTTGATGTACATTTTGCAATTTCACCATCTAATTGTTCTATAAAATAATCTTCTGGTGCAATTCCTAGCATTAATCTTATTTTTTCCATTATATTGTCTATTTCTTTTTTTACTATTTGTTCATACATTTTATTTATTGACATTTTTAGAATTTGTTTGTTTCCTATTTTTCTATATTTATTTGGTAATATTATTTTTATTTCATAATTTTCTTCTATATTTAATTCTGGAGTATCAATATTTGAATATACAACTTTTAAATCATAATTTTTCCCAAATATTTTTACAGATTGCATATTTGAACTTTGTTGTTGATATTCATTTATTTTACTTAAAATCCAATTCTTCTTTTCTTCAACTACTGCTTGAATTTTATTTTGCGTAAAATACCAAGGTGCATTTACAATAACTTCACCATTTTGAATTGTTATATACATATCTCTATTTGTTGCCTTATTTACTGTGTATGTTATTACATTGTTTCTTTTTCCAAATATACTCATCTTAAATTCCTCCTTATTTGAACTTCTGTTCGTTTTCTTGCTGATGCTATTTTATATCTTATTTGACAAATTGTCAATACTATTTTAAAATTTTTCGAACATTTTTTCGTAGTAACTAAATTAATCATTTTTTCAGCATTTCTGTAGTTCCTTAATCATAATATTTTTATAAAAGAATATTTTTGTACTAAAAGTTGGAGGTCTCTATTATGTATAAATTCAAAATAGTAAAATTAAAAAATTTTATTTTACCTTTTATATTAGTTTTTTTTACTATATGTCTTGTTGTTTTTTCTAATTCTAATTTAAAAGCTGCCAAAAATGGTTTAGTTTTATGGGCCAATTCTGTTGTCCCTTCTTTATTTCCTTTTTTTGTTGCTACTGAATTACTTTCTTATACAAATTTTACATATTATTTAGGAAAATTATTAAATAAATTTATGAAACCACTTTTTAATATTAGAGGTGAAGGAAGTTTTGCCTTTATTATGGGAATTTTAAGTGGCTACCCTATGGGAGCTAAAATTGCAGCTAATTTTAGACAAAATAATATTTGTTCTAAAGTAGAATGTGAGCGTTTACTTAGCTTTACAAATAATTCTGGTCCTCTCTTTATAATTGGAACAGTACGGAATTTCTATGTTTTCCAATTCTAATATTGGCTTTCTTTTATTTATTACACATACACTCTCAGCTATAACTGTTGGAATTTTATTAGGACAATTAGCACGTTTAAAGCATAAATTTAAAAATAATATCTTTGAACACTCGTATAATTCATCAACTAATGAATTGTGTACATTTAACAATTTAGGAAGCATACTTTCTAATGCAATACTAGAATCTAGCAAAACAATTATAATGATTGGTGGGTTTGTAGTAATCTTTTCTGTAATAATTTCTATTTTAGGAAACAGCAAAATTTTAGAAATATTTTCATACTTATTATACATACCATTAAAGCTCTTAAATATAGATTTATCATTTGCAAAACCAATCATCTCTGGAATTATAGAACTTACTAATGGAGTATTGCTTGTAAGCTCAGTTACAAGTAAAGCCCTTTCTTCTAATATCATCATTTGTGCATTTTTACTAGGGTTTGGCGGAATATCAGTATTACTTCAGGTTTTAAGCATAACATCAAAATCAGATTTATCTATAAAAAAATACATTTACGGAAAACTTTTACAAGGAATTATTGCAGCAATTTACACATATATTTTAATAAACCTAATACCAATCTTTTTCTTAAACTTGTAATTAATTTATTGCTTATTATGGCTATTACTCTACATTATTACTTAGTTACTAAAAAACACCTAATTACAACCTTGTTTGATAAAAAATACATCTATTTTAATATTAACTTGAGTATGGATAGTTTTATTAAAGAAATAAGTGATATTGGTATGGCTATTACTAGTCAAACTGAAGATGTTGCTAAAGCAGATAAAAAAATATATGCTTTAAGAGATGTAACTGGAACTACTGAAAGTATTCCACTTATTGCTTCTTCAATTATGAGTAAAAAAATAGCTTCTGGTTCTAAGAATTTAGTTCTTGATATTAAAATAGGGGAAGGTGCTTTAATTAAAGATATTGATTCTGGTAGAAGACTTGCTAATCTTATGATTAAGATAGGTAAAGAAAATGATATGAAAGTAGTATGTTTACTTACTAATATGGATATTCCTTTAGGTAATAATATTGGTAATTCTTTAGAAGTACTTGAGGCTATTAATACTTTGTATTATAATCCTAATAATAATTTAAATAAACTATGTATAGAACTTGCTAGTTATATGGTAAGTTTAGGTCTTAATATTAATTATGAAGAAGCTAAAGAAAAGGTATTAGAAAGCATTTCTTCGAAGAGAGCATATAATAAATTATTAGAATTTGTTAGTTATCAAGGTGGTAATATTAATGAACTACCTAAGAGTAATTATATATATGAAGTAAAGAGTGATAGAGAAGGATATTTAACTAATATTCATTCTTTAGAGATGGCTAAACTATCTAGTAGTTTAGGTTCTGGTAGAAAGAATAAAGAAGATAAGATAGATTATTCTGCGGGTATTATTATAAATAAGAATATTAATGATAAAGTTAATGTTGGTGATACAGTACTTACTTTATATACTAATAGAGAAGTACCTAGTATAGATAAAGATAAATTATTTACTATAGGTAATAATATTAATAATGATATTAAATTAATATATGAAGTGATTAAATAATATTTACAAAATAGATAAATTATAGTATGATATTAAACATGAAAGAAGGTATAAAATGGAAAAGATGACTATGGATAAATTAGTTAATTTTTGTAAACAATATGGATTTATATTTCAAGGTAGTGAAATATATGGAGGACTTGCTAATACTTGGGATTTTGGTCCAGTAGGTGCACTTTTAAAAGATA
>ERZ859732.392-NODE-392-length-18074-cov-5.424441_pt1 | contig 18074 bp, 12 predicted proteins | sample MGYA00510123_ERZ859732 | MGnify/ENA primary metagenome ERZ859732 (study PRJEB30046, sample SAMN00715133) | human gut metagenome | study: EMG produced TPA metagenomics assembly of the A metagenome-wide association study of gut microbiota in type 2...
TGCCGTTAAGCAGAAAGACAAAAATCTACGCATAAGCCACACGTTTTTTCATGTGACCCATAAAAAGTTGTCTCTAATTCGGGTCCATTCCTCTACAATGGAATTGATACCCAGCATCCATCTCTCCATGAAATCAGCCCTTTTGAAGAGCTTCTTCCGTTCACTCTGAGGAAGTCCGTGAAGCGCATTGCGTATAGACACAAGTTCAGCCCTCGCACCAATCAGTCCTTTCAACGCCTCCTGCTGAATGTCCGTCATAGGTAAGGAAGGCTTGTGTCCAATACCAATGTCATGAAGATAGATGCTCTTACTCCTGTTTGCTTTCTTGGCATTCTCCACAATGAGGTCAAATTCCTCTTGGGTGAAGCGGACATCTATGTGTTTGGTCTTCAGAGGTCTTTTTTCAGAAGATTTCTTTGTGTTATTATCATTCATATTTATAAGTGAGTTTAAGTAAATTTACTATTAGAGGTGGACAGCCAATGTGAGCCTGCGAACATTCAAGAACAGCAGGTGGAAAACGGTGGGCAAAGCCAAACCGTCAGACACTGCAACTTCTTGTTTAGACCCTCTGAAAAAAATCAGGTCATGTATTTATGCTGCCATCGTTTGGGATTTCCGTCCTCTATAAATAGAGGGAAAAAGAAAGGTTCTCAGCCACCTTGTTCTATCTCATCTACGAAGGTTTATGCCTTTGGGGTGTCTGCATCTTGCACTCTATCAGAAGAAGATGGCAAACACCCATCAGCATCATCATTGATAAAAGACTACCGTCCTGCAATGTATGGCTAATGCTGTTCCCGACTTTCATTGTCAATCAACGGCTGTCCAACCTTAGAGCAATCATTACCACTTTTCTCTTCCCTCTTTTCAAAGTCTTGTGCCATGAGAGAAGAATTTGAAAATTCGTTCTTCTTGGCTCCAGACTCAATGGAAGAGAAAATGTTTTTAGAGAAGGACGGAACATCAGTCTGCAGAATGTCGATAGTGGCAGGACTGGCACCATTGTCTTTCTGCTGACGGATGTCTTTGGAAAGATTGCCACTTGAATGAGAAGATGTGTTGGATGGAACATCGGACATGCCCTTCTCTTGTGTGGATGGCGAAACGGCTTGGCGGTGATAAAAAGGATTCTTGATAGCATCTTTGATGCCGTCAATATACCAGAATGCGATGCAGCGTATCGTGTGAATGGAAGTCCTGTTGTTCCTCTCGGTTGAGAGAATCCCCACCTGATTAAACAGGTCTATAACCTTTGCCGCAGTCTTACGGTCACATTTCCAAAGAGCAGATAGCTCCACTGTTGATATAGCAAACTGACCTATAGAAAGACGTGTTGAGAATCCCGTCTTTTGATAGGAAGTCGGCTTAATAGATGCCATTGATACAAAAGTATCGAATGCCGTCATGCGGTGGAAGCCCTGTCTGTCATCCTTTAAGAAATCAAGCTGCTCCTTGGTCAGCAAGATTCCGTACATTATCTTGTTATTCTTCAACTTTATTATGTTGTTTAATGGTGAATACTTGTACTAAGCAAGTTTATATTTGTATTTATGGATTATGTGTTATAAGTAACTGAATATAAAATATGTAGATATTGTAGAAGATGTAGATAACATCACGAAGTGTGAATTAAGTCGAAGCCCATGTAATCCGAAAAGAGATTAGTTCCGTATGCTGTTTCGACTGCATCAAAATCGAGGCAGAAAGCCTGTACTGGCTTTTCACTCAGACGAGGCTGACAATTAGGAATCTTAAGTTCGTACTGTCTTGGCCAATCTTTAACATTTTCTACGGATGCAAAGCGTACACTGTTCATCTTCCCGATATACTCAGGTGAGTTCTCAATGTAATACTTCAAGGTGTTCTCTGGAATTACTTTTTCGTGAGTCCGTTGCAAGTGCAGCGTATACAAGGCAAAGAGTCTGCTGTTTGTCGGTATCATCAGAATCTTCTTGGAGCTGCCGAAATCACGTGTAACGGTTTGCCTTCTTCCGTCAATCTTAATGTCCACTTTCAATGAAGAGTATTCATGAATACGATAGTCACAAAGTCCAAATATCTGATTATCCTGTTTAAGATAATCCGCAGTCTTCCAGAACACACTCAGTTCATTACTGTGCAGACATTCTTCATTCTGATATTCCACACCGCTGATGACGGTCTTAAAGACCTGGCTGTATGAAAACGGAAATTTAATAGCATCACATGAAGCCATAAAAGACGCAAGTATCACAGACCAGTTATGAAGAATGCGCTCGTCAATGCTATAGGTGAGAGCGGAACATATATCCTTAACAGCCTGTTCATAGCATGATGGGTACAAGTGTGCAAAGTGTTTTCTTATTTGCAAGAGCTCCAAAACAACGTATGATGTTCCTTCATGCTCATAGTCTTTCAGTATGCGGAAGTTCGCCTTTTCATCTACAGAGTGAGTCGCTTTGTGGAAAGGCAGTACACATTGCCGGGAATAGAGAGCGATGTCCACAGTCGGTTTCTCTTGACCGCTGACGATAACACCACTAAGGACTTTTGACTGCTCACGCTTGTGGGTTTCCATATCCAGTTTGCTGCGTCCCTGACAATCCCACAGTCCTTTCAATAGCTCAATCTTCTCCACATCAATATCATTCTTGTATTCATCAAGGTGCATCATGGCGTTCTCAGCCTGCGAAAGCACAACGGCAAGGCTCGGCATAGTGGAAGTACGTAGGTTCGGATGGTCACCACAATAGATAAACGGACTCTGCAACAGTTCACCGAAAGCTGTCTTGCCTGTTCCTTTGGGACCGAACAAGAATAGAGAGGGAAACTCACGTCGGTGCCGAATGACGATGTCACGGAACAGACATACGATGATGAAACAGATGCCGATGATGGCATTATCACCATAAACAACAATCAGCTGACTGGCAAAAGCATAGAAACGTACAGTACTGTCGGAATGATGAACAAACTTCTGTTCAAACAGAAATTTGTCAGCATTATCCTCATTCATTTTGGAAAAGGCAGGAAGATAGAAAGAGCCCATCGAAGATGAAAGCCGCACAATGCCCTCTTCATCAACAGGGAACCATTGACCATCATATACCACGCCATTGCCGAAAGCATAGAATCCTTGTTTCTGCCATCCAAGAGTGGAAATCTTTGTAATGACCTCCATGCTTGAATACAGGATGCCACGAAGTTTATTAAACTTTGCAGAGGAACCATACCACATGAAGTTTACTTCACGCTCAATACGATTGCGAAATTTTTGGAGTACCGTCATTTCCTCAATGGAGAACTCTATTCTTACCTCATACCCCAATACATTACGAAGGATGAACACACGAGTGGCAGTCGCTCCATCCCGAATAAGATACAAGGGAATCATGATGAAGTTCGAGATTTCCGTCTCACCATCTTTGCTATAACAGAAATAGCAATTCTTCCCGACATTGATTTCCGTATTCTTGAAAAGAGCAGCATATTCCTCATGTGACATCTTATCGCAAGGCATAAGAACTTGAGGATGTTTGCAGGAAAGCTCGCGCTGCCACATATCTTTGTGACCATAGGTTTCAGCAAGTCTGTCGGCATACGTTTCCATAAGCACATTGTCTTTTGTTGATTTCACCACATCAACAATGTCATGAATAGCTTTTGCACGCAAAACAGCATTATCATGAACCGAAGCAAATTGTTTCTCGGCATACCATAGTACGAAGTCCTTCTTCGGCAGAGAATCAAGAACCTCCTTGGATGTAAGATACGAGTCTGGATCACTTTTGCCATTTGAGGAAGGAATCTCCTGGACTGTCACATGGAAACCTAACGACATCGCCATTTTACCAGACCGGACAGCACTTGTAAAACCAGCACCTAAGTCCTTTCCTTTAACCTCATCGCTGTCAGGAATAAGGTTGATGTTCGTGGTGATACGCTTTATAGTGTTCAACTGCTTTTCCGTCAATGAACTTCCCAATGGAGCCACAGAGTTTGCAACACCGATAATTTGAAGTCGCATCACATCAGGAGCACCTTCAACAAGGTTCATTACATCAGCCTTACCAGCCTCCTTTATCGCTTGGTCAATACCAAACAATGCAGAACCCTTTTCAAAAATAAGGGAAGTAGGTGAGTTAATATACTTCGGTTGCTGCTTCTCGGTTTCTGAAAGAACAGGCACAAGACGAGCCGTAAAGCCAATGACTCTTTTCTGCTTGTCACGGATGGGAATCATCACCCTGCCACGATAGGTATCATAGATATTTCCTTTCGTTGGATGTTTGGTCAGCAGTCCCACTTCAATAAGAACCTCCTCGCTTAATCCTTTAGCCTTTGCATAGTCATGAAAGTTCTGCCAGGCATTGGCTGCATATCCAATGCCAAAAGACTTAACGAACTCCAAGTGCCAACGAGTGGTGACATACTGCAATGCCTTATTCGACTCCTCAGATTCATTGAAAAGATTATCTTTGAAATACTGCATGGCATAGTCGTTGGCAATATACATAGCTTCACGCTTCTTTTTATTCTCAACATCTTCAGTGTTCTGATTATCCGCATGGATTTCAATGCCATATTTCTTGGCAAGTGTTTCGATTGCTTCAGGAAAAGATAGGTTAAGATGGTCTTCGAGAAACTTTACCACGTCGCCAGACGCTCCACAAGCAAAACACTTGTAGACACCCCTGGTAGGGCTGACTGTCAAAGATGGCGAGTGGTCATCATGAAATGGGCAGATACCTTTATAATTCTGCCCCTCCTTGGTGAGAGTCACATATTCACCTATAACATCAACAATGTCTGCCTTAGACTTGATGCTTTCAATTACGTTTGATGGAATACCCATAGTAATAATGTATAATGTTAATGTTTCGGGTGACGCTTGACATACTCCTTAGCCTCCTGGCTCAGAATGTCGGAAGATTTTTGGAGACCTTGCGATAACCATTTGTCAAGCTCAGATTTGACGAAATAGATACGTTTGCCAATCTTGTGGTAAGGAATCTGCCCGTTTGAAGTCCATCCGTAGATGGTCTGGATAGCAGGATGACCGGGGATGTACTTCTGTGCTTCTGTCACATCCATACGCTCGTTGTTGTCATCCTTTTTGTTTGTGGATGCAGACATGCTTATCTTCTTATTGAGGGCATCAATCTTTGCAGAAAGGATTTTGTTATCCTCCAGCAAATTTGCCATCAACATCGGAATCATGTCAAATGTCGGGACATTGTCGGATTTTTGTCTTTGGTTTTCCATTTGTTTCAATGCTTTTAAATTGTTATGGATTGTGACTGCGCAGTCAACTTGATTATTTGAATTCAGTGGCAAAATTAGTGTTGTTTATGGATGTCTACAAGATGCGGAAACAGGCACGAACTTCACCGTATCTTATACCATGCTAAAAGAAATGAAAAACACACGTAAATAACTGATATTCATCGTAATTCAAAAGCATATTTAACAATGATAAATCGCATTTTTTTGAAGATACGGCAGCACATACGGAAAGCTCCCGTATGCCATTACGTATCAATAAAACCAAAGAAAAGGGAACAAAAGAAAAAAGCCACCTACATATGACGTATAAGTGGCAAGAAGAAAGTGGTGGATGAGAGGGTTATTGCGTCACATCACTATGAAGAATGAGTTTGATTGCATCGGCAGCCTGCTCTTTTTTAGAGTCAACCACCTTTGCGTATATCTGGGTTGTCTTGATGTTGGTATGTCCAAGCATTTTGCTGACGGTAAACAAGTCAGTGCCCTCGGTGAGCTGATTGGTTGCATACGAGTGGCGGAAACAGTGGAAGGTGATTTTCTTCTTTATACCAGCAGCTGCAACCCATCTCTTGACAGGTTTGTTAATCCACGATGGTGCTTGCAATCCCTCGAATACCAGTTGGTCCGGGGCTTTGGGTTCACCACAGATAAGATAAGCCTGGTCTGAGATTGGCATGTATTCCACACCGCCAGTCTTTTTCTGGTTGAAGTTGATGCGGTAATGTTCACCTTCTTTTGAGAGCTCGCTCCATTTCATTTTCATTATATCGCAATGACGAAGTCCTGTCAGTGCATTGAACAATGCCGCTTTTTTGAGCATAGGATAATCACATGGTGTGGCTGCCAGTTGGTTCAGTTCGTCAATGGTCAGATGTTCACGACGGCTTTCCTCCTCCTGAATACCCTTGACCTTTGCTGCAATATCAACGTCAAGATAACCATCAATGAAAGCCTGATGCACGGCAGCCTTGAAGATAGCGAAGTAAGTAGCAGCAGTGTTCTGAGATACGATGCCAGACTTTCCTCCTCCTTGTGGGGCTGTCAGCATGAAAGTCTTAAAACTCTCAACCATTCGCATCGTAACCTTGGAAAATGGGAAGAAGTCACCTTCCGCATAAATCTTGATGAGTTCATAAACGCGGTTCCAATTGATGATGATAGATTTGGAGCCTTTCTTATGACGGTTATCAGCAACCTTTGCGAAATACTCAATAAAATTGGCTTTGCCTTTTTCTATCTTCTCTGCCATTTCTTGGTCTGCCTCAGAGTATAGTTCCGCATTGTCATACTCATGCTGACGCAGGTTGCGGACATTATCCGCAAAAATACAAGTCTCACGGTCTAATTTGGAACGGCAAACGATGATGCCGTTTTGGTCACGTTTAGGCTTGTAGGATTGTTCGCCATTGGCATTAAGACGTGCAGGACGTGTTCTGTCCCACATTGGGGTTGTGATGATACGATTAAGATACTCACGCTCTCGCTGTGGCTTCTCATACCCTGGTTTGAAAACTGGGTAGGCTTCCAAATAAAGATACCATTCATCACGAAGCTCTGACTTACGGAGCCTCACTGATACTTTTGTGTGTAACATTGCTTTCTTCATAGAATATCTGATTTATATAAGTTGTCGATTTCTTCTTTCGGTACATAAACGTAGTTCCCAATCTGGCGAGATGGAATAGAGTACTTGCGCACATGAGCCCAAACTGTTGAGTCGTTGATGCGGTATTTCTTGCATACCTCTGAGATTGTGTAGCAGTCCTCCGGTTCAAGACTGTAGAGTTTAGGAGTAGGTTTCGTTTTCTCCTCTCGGGCAATTGGTCTTATCATCAAATTCGCTTCCAGTTCAGACCGTTTGATACGGATAAGATGTTTGCCCATGTTGATGGCAGGGATACGTCCCAACCTGATAAGACGATACAATGTGCCACGTTCAATGTTGAACATAGCCACAGCCTCTTTTACGGAGATGTACTCTCGGATTTCTGGAACCTTAGCCGCAATTTTATCTAATCGGGCTTCCCTTGATTCTGCATCACGACGACGCTTCAGGTCGATGTTACTACACCGTTTAGAGCAAAATTGTGAGTCGAGTTTTCTCACACGGAATACTTTCCCACATACTTTGCATTTCCTGTTGATTTCCAATGCAATACCTGGCATAATTTCCTTTCTAAATTAGTTATTGTATGTATTTGTATGTATTTGTTTCAAAACTTCCACTTTTTTGTTAAGGTACAAATATGGAACGCAGAAAATCAACGAATTTATAGAAATCGATAAGTATCAGCAACCCCCTTAAAACGGCAAATCCGTGTAACTCATTGAGTCACACGGATTTGGTTTCCGATAATTATTGTTGATTATCTCAGACTACTTAACCTCCTCGAAGTCTGCGTCCTGGATGTTATCATCAGCCTTTGCGCCGTTGTCTGCGCCCGGCTGAGCACCTGCCTGAGCACCTGCGCCCGGCTGTGCGCCACCCTGGTACATCTGTGCAGAAGCTGCCTGCATTACGTTGTTGAGGTTGGCGATGGCGGTGTCGATGGCAGCCACGTCGGCAGCCTTGTGAGCGTCCTTGAGCTGCTGCAGAGCCTGCTCGATGCCCGGCTTCTGGTCGGCAGGAATCTTGTCGCCGTTGTCCTTGAGGAAGTTCTCGGTGGTGAAGATCATAGAGTCAGCCTGGTTGAGCTTGTCGATCTTCTCGCGCTCTGCCTTGTCAGAAGCTGCGTTCTGCTCTGCCTCTGCCTTCATGCGCTCGATTTCCTCCTTGCTCAGACCTGAAGAAGCCTCGATGCGGATAGCCTGCTCCTTGCCTGTTGCCTTATCCTTTGCAGATACGTTGAGGATACCGTTGGCGTCGATGTCGAATGTCACCTCAATCTGCGGAACGCCACGGCGTGCCGGTGCGATGCCTTCGAGGTTGAACTGGCCGATTGACTTGTTCTGTGCAGCCATCGGGCGCTCGCCCTGGAGCACGTGGATGGTTACGGCTGTCTGGTTGTCGACGGCTGTAGAGAATGTCTCGCTCTTCTTAGCCGGGATTGTGGTGTTGGCGTCGATAAGCTTTGTCATCACGCCGCCCATTGTCTCGATACCGAGTGTAAGCGGTGTTACGTCGAGCAGAACGATGTCGCCTACGCCGCTCTCCTTGTTGAGGATAGCGCCCTGGATAGATGCGCCTACGGCTACCACCTCGTCGGGGTTAACGCCCTTTGAAGGCTCCTTGCCGAAGTAGTTCTTAACGAGTGTCTGAACGGCTGGTATACGGCTTGAACCGCCCACGAGGATCACCTCGTCGATGTCTGATGTCTGGAGCTTTGCGTCACGCATTGCGTTCTGGCAAGGTACGAGGCAAGCCTGGATAAGGTTGTGTGCGAGCTGCTCGAACTGTGAGCGTGTCAGCGTCTTAACCAAGTGCTTTGGCACACCGCCTTCTGCTGAGATGTACGGCAGGTTGATTTCGGTAGATGTGGTGCTTGAGAGCTCTATCTTTGCCTTCTCTGCTGCTTCCTTGAGGCGCTGCATAGCCATCGGGTCCTTAGAGAGGTCGATGCCTTCGTCGGCCTTGAAACCCTGCACGAGCCAGTCGATGATTACCTGGTCGAAGTCATCGCCGCCGAGGTGTGTATCACCGTTTGTAGAGAGCACTTCGAACACACCGCCACCGAACTCGAGGATAGAGATATCGAATGTACCGCCACCGAGGTCGAATACGGCGATCTTCATGTCCTTGTTAGCCTTGTCTACGCCGTAAGCGAGTGCGGCTGCTGTCGGCTCGTTCACGATACGGCGAACGTTGAGACCTGCGATCTGGCCTGCCTCCTTTGTAGCCTGACGCTGTGAGTCTGAGAAGTATGCCGGAACGGTGATTACGGCGTCTGTTACCTCCTGACCGAGGTAGTCCTCAGCGGTTTTCTTCATCTTCTGAAGCACCATTGCCGAGATTTCCTGCGGAGTGTACTTGCGTCCGTCGATGTCAACGCGCGGATAGCCGCCTTCGTTTACAACGGTGAACGGTACGCGTGTCACCTCCTTAGCGCACTGCTCATAGGTCTCGCCCATGAAGCGCTTGATTGAATATACGGTGTTCTTCGGGTTGGTGATGGCCTGACGCTTTGCAGGGTCGCCTACCTTACGCTCGCCGTCCTTTACGAAGCCAATGACTGAAGGAGTTGTGCGCTTGCCTTCGCTGTTGGCGATTACTACCGGTTCGTTGCCTTCAAATACGGCAACACAAGAGTTTGTAGTACCTAAGTCGATTCCAATAATCTTTCCCATAATTGTATATTTTTTTATTTTTATTTTCTGAATTTATATTTTTTCGTTGAGCGCCTCATTTTATGTTTCCATATCACGATGACGTTCGCCTATCAATATACAAATGGTGTGCCAAAAGGTGCGGCGGCACAGATTATCTGACATCGGCCATGACAGAAGTTCTGACATAATGACACAAACGGGCCAATTATCAGCCATTTACTGACATTTTTTCAAGTTGCCCAAACATTTCACATACCAACGGTTCAACGCACAAACCGTCCTTCGACATCGACCTGTTTCTTTTCGAACGGATGGAGCACGCCGTCAATCAAGACAGCCAACTCGCCACGTTTTATCTTACGCTGTCGGTCATCAATGCAGAAATCATACTCTTTCGCCAACGATGCCATGACTTTCATTGCCGCCGAGCGTTTCATCAGCTTTTCTTGCTTGGCGATGGCAGAAACAAGCGACAAGGCATCTCCCACAGACAAGACATCCACGGACAAGGCTTCTCCCACAGACTGGCCATTTGTCTCTACAGCCGAAGTCTCCTCGCCATGCCTCAAGAGTTTCGCAGCAAAAGGATAGACCTCTGCCAGACCAGCGATGTCGTTCCACGCCACAACCGCGTCGGGTCGGAACAACGTTTTGTTATGCCAGTCGATCGACACGCCTTTACCTTTTAATATGCCCGTAGCGCCAATGCGCTGGCAAGGCTTGAAGCAGATGCTGTCTTTAGGCACGTCGGCATAGGGCATGAGATAGCCTCCTGCCTCAAGCACAACGTTCTGCACTTCCCTTACAGACACCTCATCCACACCCTTGTTCTGCTTCACGGCAATGGCAGCAAGCGCACCGGCAGCCTGTCCTATCTGCATGACGACAGGCTGAAGACGCGTAGAGCCGTTGGCTATGTTAGACACCGACACCGACTTTTCCGCCACCACCAGTTGCTTCACCTCCTGAGGCAGCAACGAGCCGAGCGGCAAGCCGAACGACGGCACGGGATGAAAGTGGAGGTCGGGCAACTGCTCCTCGCCCGTGTAGCGTGTATGGTGATGGTCCACAGGATAATCGCCCACGGCGATGTTGGTCCTATACAGCGGCTGCGCTTGTTCATAAGGGTCGGTCATGTGGTTAAGCGTGAAGCGCACCTTTCCGTGAACGCGTCTCGACTCGCGATGATAAGGCATGAAGGGCAGACGGTCGGCAGTAGGATATTCGTCATCAGCCAGCGCAAGAGTGTTGAATCCCAACTCATGCTGCATGAAATAGACAAACCGCATGGTGTGCGCCTTCGCCTTTCTTACCGCTTCGTTGCGTTGCTCTGGCGTCATGTCGACCATGTTTGCATAAAAGTCGTTACCCTCGATGGGCCAGTTAATCATATATTTTCCTCCCGGCATCTTGCCATAAGTGACCATCTTGTCCTTCGGCCATTGGCGGTTAGGCTCCTTCGGCGTGATACACTTGTCGTTTATGCAGCAGCAAGCAAAATCGTTGGCGTTATATCCCTCAGGTTTTTCCATGGTCATGTCGCGCCCATAATCTTTCAATATCGCCACATAGGTAAGGTCTTGCACAATGTTGTTTGCCTGAGCCGGAGCAATGTCTTCGTGCGTAACAGCTTGGCTCTCCATGCCCACATCATAAGGCACGCCACACATCTTGGCGATGTCTCCCAGCTCGGTAGCGTCGACAAGCACCTTAGCCTCAACGGTGTCCGTCTGTCCGTCTGGTCGTGCCACATGGACAGCCCACACGTTGCCGTTATGGCTCACCGCCTTAACCACCGACCCGGTCCACAACGTCACGCCCTTTTCCTTTGCCACCATGTTGTGGAAGATGCGATTGCCCACCGACGGTTCAAACATCACGTTGCTCACCCACCCCGTTTTCAAGGCTTCAAGCGAACCGTAATGAGCAGCAAGACTGTCGCGAAACTCGCCCCACAAGCCAGCCGGCATGTTATAGTTGCCATCCACGGCCCCAACGCCAGCCGCCGTGAGCATGCCTCCCAGCCATGTGGTCTGTTCAACGACCACCACACTTGCCCCTAATCGCGCGGCTTGAACAGCAGCCGTAACCCCACTGGTGCCTCCACCGGCTATCACTATGTCTGAACGAAAAATGCCCGCTGTCGCCTTGTGAGCGAAACACAAGAACGAAGCGAGCAATATAATGATGCATGAAAAAGTTTTTCTCATGTATAAATTGTAAAAGTTTTGTTATTTTTCAGATTGAAGGTGGGCACGAAACATGCCCACCTTTAATTAAAGATCAGTTGCTTATTTGTATCGGTTGCCGGCATCCCACCATACGCGGACGTTCATGCCGTCACCCTTGCCGCCATTAAGCGACTTGTCTGAAGCGTTCGGATTCTCACGCAGCTCATCGTCCACATAGCGCAGCTTCTTTACGAACTCGCCGTTTGCAGCGTTGATGGTCGACTCCATGCTCACTTTCACAGGTGTAAGCTTAGGATAACCCGTGCGGCGGAACTCGGTCCAAGCCTCTGTGCCGTTAGGATAGAGCGCGAGCCACTTCTGTGTAATGATCTGCTCCAGATGCGTCTCAAAGTCGGCATCACCCTTCCATTCCACCTTACCCGTTGTCATGTAGGTGTTGTCGTTAGCTGTCGAATAGAGCGAAGCGTCCGACACCATGGCACGTTCAGCCTCAAACGAAGCCTTGATGCCCGCAAGATAGTTGGCCTTGGCATCGCCAGCACCGTTCCATCCGCGCAAGGCAGCCTCTGCCTTAAGCAGACAAACCTCTGCATAGCTCATGACCTTCTGACGGATAGGCACACAGAACGACGACTCCGAGTTGTTCTTTGAGTTCCATCCCGGCATAGCCTGCAAGCCCCACACATAAGAGCGGTCATCGGCAGGATAGTTGCTCAGATCAGACGTAGCCAGTCCGTTAGGGATGCCCTTAAACTCAGGGTTCTCGGCTGTAGAGCCATTGGTGTGTCCAAACCACAGCGGCATGCGTGGGTCAGCCACGCTACTTGTTGTCTTCAGCATGTTCTCCATAGTCTTGCTCATGCAGAACTCGCCCCATCCAGAAATTTGGAACAGCGGCCATCCGTTGGCGCCTGTGCCAGAGATGTAGACACCAGCGTTGTCGTCGTTGCTCTGAAGCAGACCTCCTGTAGCCGCGAGCGCAGCCTCTCCCTCTTGCTTGGCAAGAGCCGGGTCCACATAAACGAGACGCAAGGCGTAACGCAGACGCAGCGAGTTAGCCAGACGCACCCATTTCTTCAAGTCGCCATTATATATAAGGTCTTGGTTGTCCTTATAGGCAGCCTGGTCTGCCTTGTTGCTGTTAAGCGCAGCCGCAGCCTCTGTCAGCTCCTTAAACACAGCTGCATAGATGTCCTTCTGGCTGTCATACTTAGCATCGCTGCGACCTGTTGCAGCCTCCGAGTAGGGTATATCGCCAAACACATCTGTCGTCATGGCTGTGCACGAAGCGGCATATATGCGCATGGTCTGGTAGATGTTGTCATAAGCCGGTAGCTCCTTCACCGTCTCAGCCACCGCCTTGACCTGCTTGAGCACGCCCGAATAGTAGTTGTTCCAGAAACCGTCAGTAACCCACCCGCTGTTGTAGGTGTAGTTGTCTGAGTTGAAATAACTTGCCGAGTTAGCAAAATACTGCGCATAGAGGTTTGTGTGGAGGTTATCTCCCACCTGATACTCCCATGAAGCGATGTGTGCTCCCTGCTCCTGAATGTATGGCATAACATACGCCGGGTCGCTGTTAGTGATGCCCATAGGGTCTTGGTTCATCGAGTCGAAATTGTCGGTACACGCAGCCAGTGACAGTCCGAGCACGCAGACCATACCAATATTTAAAATTGACTTTTTCATAATGGTCATACTTTTTAGAATTTAACATTAAGTGAAAGACCTATAGTTCTCGTTGGCGGCATAGACGCAAGCTCGAAGGCCTGTGCATAGTCGTTACGAGAGAATGCTCCCTCCGGGTTCACGGGTGCTGCCTTGTAGATGTAGAAGAGGTCACGGCCTACGAGCGACACGCGCACGCTCTTGATCGGAGTGGTGCTGAGCCAACGCTGCGGCAGGTTATAGCCAAGAGCCAGCTCGCGCAGTTTCACATACGTTCCTTTGTAAACAAACTCCTCTGAGATGCCGTCAGGACCAGCCACTGCGCTCCAGTAGTCTTCTGCTGACACGCCGATGGTGTTTTTCTGTCCACTCTCGTTCACGCCATCCACAACAATCTTCTCACCGTTCTCACGGCCATAGACGGTCTTTGCAGATGTACCGCTCTGGCAAGCATAGTTGTCGGTGTTAGAGATGAAGTCGCCGCCGTAGCGAATGTCGACCAATGCTGAGAGCGAGAGATCCTTCCAGCGCAATGTTGTGCCCACAGAGCCTGTCCACTTAGGCAGCATGTTGCCGATAACCTTGTCCGACTCGCTGATGGGCAGACCGTTGGCATCAACAATCTTGTTGCCGTTGGCATCGCGCTTGTAGGCCTTGCCCACGATGTCGCCAAACATCTCGCCCTCGTTCACAACCACCGAACCTGTTCGTATAGATCCGAGCGTGAAGCGCTTGATGTCCTTATCCAGCTCCACACACTTGGTTCTGTTGAGACCCCAGTTGAGGTTCACGTCCCATGTCCAGTCTTTTGTGCGTATCGGTGTGCCGCCGATCATGAGCTCGAAGCCGTGGCTGCTGATCTTACCAGCGTTGATGCTCTTAGATGTGTAGCCCGACGATCCCGGCATGTTGACGCTCAGGATCTGATCCTTGGTGTCCGACTTATAATAGGTGAAGTCGAGGCTCAAGCGGTTGTTGAACATTCTCAGTTCGGTACCCACCTCAGCCGATGTTGTCGACTCTGGCTTGAGGTCAGCCAACGGCAACGTCTTGTCAAGATAGGTCTTGATGATGCCTGGGTTCACCTTGTCGCCTTCAGCATCGAGCTTATCGCCCGACGTCCAGAAGTGGTACATCGTTGCAAGCTTATACGGGTCGGTGTCGTTGCCTACCATTGCCCATGATCCGCGCACCTTCAGATAGTCGATACACTCGGGCAGCTTGAACATCTCCGAGAGGATGACGCTTGCGCTTACCGAAGGATAGAAATAAGAGCGGTTCCATGAAGGCAGGGTCGAAGACCAGTCGTTACGTCCTGTGATGTCGAGATACGCCATGCTCTTGTATCCTACCGAAGCAGCGAAGAACACCGACTGTATTTCCTTCTTGGCATAACTCTCCGACACGGTCTGTGTCAGTCCGTTAGCGAGGTTCGACACGCCAGGCACAGCAAACAAGCCCGAGTAGCCACCCAGTCCGTTGCTCTTCATGTTCACCATAGAGGTGCCGAGGTTGGCGTTCACAGAGAAGTCGTTGAAACGCTTGTCGAAATAAAGAATAAGGTCAGCGTTGAACTCCTGGTTTGTAGACTGGCTGTTCACATACTGCGACGCTGTTGATGTAGGGTCAGGCAGACGGTTGTAGCTCTTAAACTGGTCGTTATACCAGTCAATGCCCACACGTCCTGTGAGTCGCAACCAGTCGGTAAATCTTGCCGTTGCGCTGAGCTGTCCTATTATTCGGTTACGGTCGTTCACGTTACCGTTCTCGCTTGCAGTGAGAGCATACGGGTTAGAGTAGTTGTCGCTCGGTCCCGACCAGTTTACCGTGTTGTAGAGATAGTTGCCTGTGCCTTGCGGGTCCTTAAGGTCAGCCAATCGCAAGCCGCGCGGCATCTTCACGAGCTGTGTCATCAAGCCATACTCGCCTTGCCCCGGACGGTTCTTGTTGCGCTCACGCATGTAGTTGAGCTTTGCGCCAACGGTCAAGTAATCGTTGTTATATTCTGTGTTGAAGTTAAAATATTGTCTGTTCAACTGGTGGTTAGGCGTCACGTCCTTGTTGCGTGTGTCGGTGAACGACAGACGTCCTGTGATGTTCTTGCCTCCTGCCGATGCTATGACGGTGTTTGAGTAGGCCACACCTGTGTTATAGAAGTCCTTGATATAGTCTTTCTGCGGTGTGAGTGCATAGTCGCTATAGCGTGAGTCGCCCCACAAAGCGTTACGCCAGTTCTGCACCGTCTGCCCTGTCATGCGCGGACCCCAGCTGCCGGTGTCCTTAAGATGCCACACACCACCTGTGCCCTGTGCATAAGTGTTCTGATAGTCGTAGGGCGAATAAACCATCGAGAAGTCGATGTTACCGTTATACTCGATGCTGAGCGGCTGTCCCTCCTTGCCTTTCTTCGTTGTCACGATGATGGCACCGCTCTGAGCGCGTGATCCGTAGAGGGCAGCGGCGTTGGCGCCTTTGAGCACAGAGATGCTCTCAATGTCCTCAGGGTTGATCTGCGAAGCCGCACCTGCACAATCGGTACCGCCCCATTGTGTTGCCTGTTCCTGTGTGCCGTCGTTGATAGGAATGCCATCAACCACCCACAGCGGCTGGTTGTTTCCGCTAAGCGAGTTAAGACCACGCATGACGATACGTGTCGAGCCGCCCATACCTGTGCCCGACTGTGCAATCTGCACACCCGCAATCTTACCTTGCAGCATGTTGGCAATGCTCACATTCTTGTTTTCTGTCAGACCATCGGTCTTAACCTCCTGCATGGCGTAGCCCAGCGCTTTCTTCTCGCGTTTGATGCCGAGTGCCGTCACCACCACCTCGTTCAGCTCTGACGATTCGGGCTGCAGCTCCACGTTCACGTTAGAGCGTCCCTGCAAAGCGATCTCTTGCGGCGTGTAGCCGAGATAGCTAACAACCAGCGTTGTGGCATGAGCCGGCACGTTCACGCTGAAACGTCCGTCGATGTCGGTAATGGTTTTTGTTTTTGTGCCTTTAATCTCGATCGTGGCTCCTGTTACAGGCTCGCCTCGCTCGTCCTTAATGGTACCTGTCACCTTGCGACTGTCTTGCTGCACAATCGCGTTGTTCAAAAAGATGGCTTTTGGAGCAGCCATTGCCGTTGTGCTGCAACCCAACGCCAAGCCAGCTAAGATTGTCCCGGCAAACATGATGTTCTCCATCTTGTTCGCTCTGTTAATAGATGGTCTTTTCATAAACGTCAAAATTAATACTTGTTTAATAGCTTTCTGCTGCAAACTTACAAAAATTATCAACACGCCGTATAATTTTCATAATATTTTTTCATTCACAAAATTAAATAATTCTATTTAATATTATTATGCACATTTAGCGCAATAAGTGTTATAAAAGAAAATTTATAAATAATTCAATTTAATTTATTTCAGTCAAGTAAAAAGCAACAAAAAATATATCTTTCTACCCAATTTCAACGTAAAAGCATCCATTTCTGTTTACATTTTGAACACCTACTCAAGAAACGAAAACAAGAAGCTGCTATCACATCGTTCAAGAGAGGTAAAAAAGAAATGAAGAACTTTTTTCATTTCGCATAAACATTATTTCACTATATCTTTTTTTTAAGTTTAAAGAAAATATGTAACTTTGTCTTTCAAGCTATCATTGAGCCATAAAAAAGCTCAGAGATAGCGGTCTTAAAAACCGCAAAAAGGCAATTTAAAAGCCAAAAGGCATGGATTGGGAACATAAAAACTATGGTTATAAAGCCTAAATGTCATGGTTAGGGAACATAAAGACCATGGTTAAGATGCCTAAATGCCATGGTTAAGATGCCTAAATGCCATGGTTAGGATGCCTAAAGGCCATGGTTAGGAAGCCTAAATGCCATGGTTAAGATGCCTAAATGCCATGGTCAGGAAGCCTAAATGCCATGATCAGGATGCCTAAATGCCATGGTCAGGAAGTGTAAGGGTCGCGGTTAAAGGGTTATTTTTTAACCATAAAGCAACAATAAGAAAAGAAAGACAACGATATGAAAGCAAAGACACAGCTCATGTTGCTCACCATCTGTGTGCTCGCCCTCGCGCTGATAAATGTGTTCAGCGTGGGCACGACCATGCACTTCAACGAGCAACGCACCGAGCGCGAACAGTTGGTAAAGCAGCGGTTGGTGCAGATTCGCGCTGCCGAGGAGGCCTACTGCCGCAAACACGGGGTCTATACCGACCGGTTTGACGAGTTGGTGAACGGTGGATTGCTTGCCGACTCGCTCCAGAAGATTCCGTTCTCGGATGGGAAAAGTTTCGACATAAACGTGAGCACCCAAATATCGAAAACAGGCAAAACGATTCCTCTGCTCGAATGTTCAGCCTCTTACAACGACTACCTCAAGGGCTTAGACTCCAACGCGGTGAAACAGCTCAACGAAGAGGCCAACAAAACAGGACGTTTCCCAGGACTCAAAATAGGCGACCTCGACACACCCAATAACAACGCGGGGAACTGGGAGTGACCCTTTAAGGGAAGAGTGAAGAACGAAGAGTGAAGAATCCAATAGCCTCTTTTAAGTGAAGAACGAAGAGTGATGAGTGAAGAATTCAATAGCCTCTTTTAAGCGAAGAACGAAGAGTGATGAGTGAAGAATTCGATAGCCTCTTTTAAGTGAAGAACGAAGAGTGATGAGTGAAGAAG
>ERZ859732.403-NODE-403-length-17774-cov-4.928269_pt1 | contig 17774 bp, 22 predicted proteins | sample MGYA00510123_ERZ859732 | MGnify/ENA primary metagenome ERZ859732 (study PRJEB30046, sample SAMN00715133) | human gut metagenome | study: EMG produced TPA metagenomics assembly of the A metagenome-wide association study of gut microbiota in type 2...
CAGGATATTTGGCTAGTAGCCATGCCTCTCATCCACGGACAATATCGGTAGAGCCAATTATTTGCTGTTTTTTTCAATCCATTCTTTAGCTTTTTCCGAAGAGAGAAAGGTTCTATCCTCGATGTCGTCATCCAAGTTAAGTATGAACGCATGGAAACAAGTGGGTGTAAACTCTATTATCCAGTTCTCCTTGTAAATATGTTGCCTAGCCATGTTGAAGTATGGATTTAATGTTATCAACTTGTTCTTTAGTAGGTGCCGAGAATACGATATAAGCATCATCATCCTCAACTCCAGTCCAAACAACTTCTTCAATCTCGCCACCATTATCTATGATTAACGATTTGCAGTGCTGAACATCACCGTCATGCTCAACATCTATCAGAAAGAATACTCCCTTAGCCATAGTACTCTTTCATATAACACGATTCACATAAGGAACCATAATCATTCACATCGGAACGGCTCATTGGTCTTCCACAATACTCACAATGTCTGACTGTCTCGTGGTGTACGTAACGAGCCACCTCGAAAATAGAAGCCCCTCGATATGACACAGAGACCTTACTATTCTTCTTTGTTGTCGTTTTCTTCGCCATTTTTATTTTCTTGATTATGAAGAAAACAGGTAAAATCCTCCAGTTGTTTCTCATTCAAAAGTTCAACCAGGAAACTTACCTGTTCTTCGAGTTGTTTTACGTTGTCTGTCATACCATTCTGCTACATAACCTCCTTCACTTGGTCAAAGTAGCACCAATGACCGTTGTTTACGTCGATAACCCCATGATGCTTTGAAACGTCGGCACTCTTAACGGATCTACCTTCTTTCTCACCTTGTCGGCAAATCTGCATATCCTCGACTATACCAACGCAGACTTCACCACTAAAGAGGCTATGCTTAATCTTATCGCCAATCTTAACTTTCATGCTGCTTCCTCCTTTAGTTTGTCACCGTATTTGTTGTAAACGTACTGAAGGAGAATAGACTTGATGACACGAACTTTGCAGCCTTCATCATAGTGTGAGTAGTAGGTTCTTGGATTGCCATACCGATCATCACGGTTTATTTCAACTCTACTTTCACCACGTTCCAGGAAAGATGATAAGGGATAGCAGGTATTGGTGTCCGTGTTCTCGTACTGCACATAGACATCAAGATAGACCTTGCCCTTCAGCAACTCAACCGCTTCAACAGTAGAGTTCCATGAGTTGCCTCGCTGTCTGTCTCTGGAAATGAAGAGACGTTTATTGCGAGACTTATACATATTTTCCCCAGCTTCCTTGATGATTCTCGTCATGGTAGCAGGAGTTGTAGCCAAGAGTTCGGAAGGAGATAAGGATTCTATGATTTCCAGTTTCTTCTTCGGAGCATATCTCTTGAAAAGCTCAGTATTGATATTTGTTGCCATAATGTTTATTTTTTAATGAAATATTCAGTTGCAGAGTGAACCAAGACATAGTATTCCCGATTCACCCCACATTTCTCTTGATAAGGATTGTAAACGTCAAGCATCAGACTCTCGTACAACTGAGGTAGGTGCTTTTTAATCTTAGCCACAAGCCATTTGTAATTTATTGGCTTTATGCCTTTCATCTTGCGCTTCCACTCGTCTATTGAAATGTCAGCACAACAGCACTCATAGTACATAGGCTATATGAATGGAAGGTAAATCTCATCCAAGAGTCCCGATTCCACCATCTTCTTAGCGGCGTTATGGGAGCTTTGGTTTCTCAGGTCATATCCATAATTCTCCGATGCCATGTGCCGTATTGTTGCCACAAATGACCTCATGATATTCTGTTGGAGGGTACGATGTTGCATACACACTCCCTTTGCAAAGTTCTCATGATTGAAGCCCATTGAATTATGAGCTTCGGCAAGAGCATCAGCAGCCTTAAATTCACTGCTCGTCTTGATGATTTCGATTTCTTGTTGTGTCATCTTCTTTATCTTTTTTGAGGGTTAATACTTCTAACTTGCGACGGATTTCTTGCACTCCATCTGCAAATTCAATAAACTCTTGAAGGTTAAGAATCACTCCATAAGACTTGATTTCTACTGTACCTTCGGTTGTGTCAAGTGATAGAGAAACATCATTGCTCCCTTCACTTTCAGGGATAACTGATATTGCATATTTCATACAGAGCTAAAAATGAAAAAGAGCCAGGGAGAAAACTGTTTTTGTAATCTCCCCAGCCCTGGTTAATACTGGTGTTTGTTTTATACGGCTATCTTCAAAGAGCCTGCAACCTTACTTGTCTTGACATAGGAATCGTAAGGTAAATCGGGATAAGCCTTCTTGAATGCCACTAAGTCAAAACTGCTTCTCTGAGTCTCTTCAATCCTGCTGAAAGTGATATTCTCTCCCTTCCAACTCTTAACGTCAAGGAATAACATCGTTTCCAGCACATCCTTCTTGATAGCATTGAGTTCTTCCTCTGCTTCTTTCTTCGTTTGGATGAGCTTTATGATTCGATTGACCTTTGACGCTACATCTTTTGGAATGTCATAAGGGTTCTGGAACTGTGTACCTTGGAGTTCACAGTCAAGAAGATTTTGGCAGACATCACTAGGAATTCTGTCTATTGGTAAGATTTCAGAAATGTGATTCTCTGTACCATCTTTTTTTGTCTTACAGCAGATATGAATGATTCCGAGATTCTTGACCTTAGCACCTTTATTTTGACCCTCGAATAGCATTGCATAGATTGAGAGTTGAAACTTTGCCTTCAAGAGCTGCGTCTTTGTCAGTTTTGAATTCGAGTAGGTTTTGATGTCGTATAAATCGAACTCGTTATCCGAAACTCTGGTGATAACATCAATGTTACTTGCCCAATGTTCAAGGTCAGAGACATTATACTCACACGCCTCTATACTCATATCCTTGGTCAGTTCACGGAAATCTTCTGTCTCGACCGTTCCGTCATGTTCAAAGTCGTTGATAAGCCTTTGAATGGATTTATGAACGTCAGTGCCATACATCCCGGCTTTCTTGATTAAGTATTCAGGACAGTTCTCGTACTCAGACTTGGCTACCTGATGTTGGATGGCAGATGTGATACCGAATAATTGTTTATCACCAAGCCAATATTCGTGTTCCTCCTCTTTGAAGGTAACACCATTATTGATAAGATTTACTTTTGCCATAATTACGCTGCATTAAGAGTTTGTAATGCCTTCTTTCGATTAGTCAGAAGGGTTTTGAGTTCACTGTTAGATTCAATCACCTGAGTATTATCCAAGTATATTGACACGAGAGAGGCTACATCGTTGGTTGAGTTGATCTTCTCTATCAATGTAGCATGAGGATTGACCGTAGGCTGTTGTTGAACTTGCGGTTTCTGCTGAGTAGGTTTGATGGATGCCTGTTGTCTCTTTGGCTTAGCGGAATCTGCGTTAGGATCTTCAGATGAAGGTATATCCTCACCTGCATATACATAGAGACCCAAGCCAAACATAGCAAGGTTCTTAACGAGACAGCGCATGATAGTCTTATTGACATCAAACATTGTTGCCGCTTGAACAGTCTTTTCGACATACTGTTTCTTGTAAGAGTCCCAAACCTGGTAAGTATAGGGCGTGAGTTTCATCGCTTTGTTGGCACTGTCCATTACAGGAAGCCACATTTCATAGGTAGTCCTGTCTGCGGAAACTTCTGTATAGACCATCATGCCCATGTTCTCGTCCATGAAGAACGGAAGGTTTGTCTGGGGATTCTTTACGATGCGGTAGGTTGCGTTGGGATATACAGTTTTGAAAGCAGCCCACGCATTAGCCCAACTCAGATAGGAAAGGCCGTTTTTGTTCTCCACCTTGTCATTAAGGTTGAGTTGATAGAGCTGCTGAAACTTGTCCTGCTGCTCTTTTTCTTGTGTGCTCTCGATCTCTGTGAAATCGATGGGAGCGAAATCTTCTGAACTCATTGTTTTCTGATTTTTAATGATTTGACGAAAGAAGGGAGACCACATACGTTTGATTACTTTTTTTTTGTGGGTGGTCTCCCTTCGTTGATTAGTTGAGGAACCAGCTATAACCTTGGGAGTCGTTGCCGTTAAGGGCGTTGCTGATACCTGTTGCGAATGTAGTACAGTTGGCGTTGCGGTCAATCCACAAGTCGCTATAACTGTTCTTCACTCCCTCGTTGAGCAGCTGCATGAGCTGCCAACATGAGATAGAGCCATCGCTGTCGCCCATACCGAAGTTGGGGTTCTTGATGTACTCTTTTGTCGCTGCGTTCACTACCGAGTCTCCGAGAAGGATTTGCGGTAGCTGCTTCTGCTGTGTGTTGGGGAGAGCCTGATATAATCTCAGTCTCCCGATAATCTTGCAGAACTGCTCCTGCGTAAGCCATGTGTTGTTCAGGGCTTCGAGGTTGTAGAGCGTTGTTTCCTTGACTTCGTTGAACCGCTTGAAAAGTTCAAACGCTTTCTGGAATACGTCCATTTCGGTCATACAGAGCATGGTGTCTGATATGCCGTCCGTAGTCAGCATCATGTTCGAGCATACGCGGACACGAAATCCGATGAATACTCTGAAATGCTGCGGATTCTGTCGTGCATAGAGTTTATCCTCTGAATAGCTTCGGGTTCCGCCGATTGTGAGCGAAACCGACTGCCCGTTGATTGAGGACGTTAGGGTTGTGATGTGGGCTATCCATGCGAGACGCTGGTAGAACAGGGTCTTCTCGTCTTCTCTTAGCTCGGATGCCTTCTTGTGTTGTGCCGAGGGGATGCGACCGATGATAGGGTGGCTGCATCGTGTTTCAGCTGCTGTTACATTGCCTTGGCCAAAGATGACCTCGGCTGCTTTACGTGTTGTCTCGATAAACTTCTGATGTGAGATTGTCAGAGTGTTATCGCAGAACGTCGGAATGATGTTCTTGAAGGTCAGTTCCTCCATGCTCACTTCGCTGGAGGGGCCTTCGATGAAGTTGGGGTGATGTTCGAGAGTCGCGTCATGCAGAGTCTCCCGAACTTCCCATACGGGTTGTGGGGTGATGATACCGTCCTGCGGCACCACCACTAAAGAGTTGTTTGCCATTTGTTTTGTTTGTTTAAATGTTAATATACGAAGAAAAAGACCCAGACAGATTTTGGTTATTATTCGTGTCTTAGGTCTTTATGGGTGGCGACTGTTCATGCCGCCGGTTTAGGCCACGTTCCGATTGTGGCCAGTACGGTTGTGATTGGTAATATCACACCACGTTTCTTGCTCCGCTTGTCCAAGGGAGCTGCGGGTTTCAGTTGCAGTATTTTCATATCTTCAACTGTTTAAAGGGTTAATTACTTGATCGTGCTTGCCAGCTTCTTGCCGGCTTTTAGCAGATACGTTAATGTCTCTAAGGCGATTACTGTTATGGCTACGTGCCGGTTGCTAATCTTCGGCACCTTCATCGTCGTCGCCTGTTTCGTCGTCGAGGTCTTCGCTGTCGCTGTCCTCGTCGTCCCAGTCCTCATCCTCATCGTCATCGTTTGAGGATTTGAATTTGTCATAAATTGATTTCGCCGCTGAACCAACGATTACAACGTTGGCTGCGACCTCGATTGCTCTAATGAGCGGTTTGATTTTCATTGCTTTTTGTTTTTGATATTAAGTGATTTATATTGTTTCTTTTTCTTTCATATATAAGGGTTTCATTACCATTTGAAAAAAAGCCGGAACTGCCTTCTTAGGGGTAATTCCAGACTTTTCCTAAGCTCTCCATCTGCAAGTTTCAGCCACTAAATCTTAAGAGTGGGTCTTGACTGATGAATACTAACGCTTAGGTGTGAATCAATGACTCTTCGCCACTGACTCACCGCTTATACTCTTCGCATAAGCAATAATTTATTTTTATGAATAAGAGGTCGTTACCCTCTTATTCATTCACATATAAGGGTTTGAGAGGATTTGAGGGAAAGAAAAAGAGGCAGCCCCGAAAGCTGTCTCTCCCAGAGGTATTGCTTATTCAGCCGTTTCCTCTTTGCTCAATTCTTTGTTGAGCTTCTTGATTTCATGAACTCGTGTCGTCCAGTAATAGGCGTTGTCCATGAAGTATTGTATACCTTCGGCGATCTTACTGCCGAGGAAATTGATGTTATCGCGAGCTATCTGATTCAGTCGCTCTTGGGCAACTACACTGCTCGCTACAGCCGAGGTAGCCTTGAAGCTTACCTTGACCGGTGTTTCTCCGATAGGAATTTCGATATTGAAATCCAAGGAGTCTGTCCCAGTGATTTCCGGGTCTGTCGATTTGATGCCAACTAAAGCGAAGGCATCATTTTTGAAATTGATATCCATGTTATATAGTTTTGATTGTTATATATTCCATTCAATAATAAGGATGTAGGTAGTTTTTCGGACGGTGAAAAGTAGCACTTGATGTAAATCAAATTTTTCGCCTTCAAATTATATTTTACAGCATATTGTATCGTGTATATCAGAAATAATCTATATATTTGCGTTTAAATCATATTTGTTAGATTCATCGTATGACAGATAATAAAGACTTCAATCGATTAAAGGTCGTTCTTGTGGAGCGTAAAAGAACAAGCCGATGGTTGGCTACTGAACTCGGAAAAAATTTCACGACGGTCAGCAAATGGTGTACTAACACAAGCCAACCGGATTTGCCAACGCTCAACAAGATTGCGGATTTATTAGATGTTGATGTAAAAGACCTAATAGTAAGCAATAGAACATGAAGCAATATAATCCTGAAGCACTCATTCCATTAGTTGAAAAAATGATTAATGACGGGCAATTATCCAGAACACTATACACATATATGCCTATAGACCTTTTGGATGAACGCGTAAAGCCCATATTTCAAGAGTGTAAACTCTGGTTCTCATCGCCTGCAAATTTTAACGATCCATTTGATTGTAAAATTTATCCCAGGGTACCGTCCGATGAAGAGTTAGCACTATATCTTGCTACTCACGCGGAAAACGCAACTCTGCAAGATTACGCTATTATACATGAGGGAATTCAGAAATTCGGATCTCGCCTTGCACTACAAGCCATTGATGATGTGATGAATAAAAGTGGAGTGAAGTGTTTTACGACTAATAACGCAAATATTCTTATGTGGTCGCACTATACCAATTCTCATAAAGGGATTTGCTTGGAATTTGACACATTGGAAGATCCTAGTTTTTTTGTTTATCCTATAAACGTAGTTTATACAGAAAGTTACCCACGGATCAATTTTACTGACAAATCGTTCACATCTACAATCCTACGGACTAAATCAAAAGATTGGGAATACGAAAACGAGGTAAGGGTTTATAAAAGGCAATCAGGCTATCATAATTTCAACCCCAACTCTCTGAAAAGTATCACTTTTGGATGCAATATCCCTGAAGAAAAGCAAAAGGCAATCATAGATAGTATAAGACATAACAGGGCTTTAGACCATGTTATATTCTACAAATGCATGACTAATGCAAGTCATTTTAAACTGGATATAAATCCTCTAAACAAATGATTCACAGCACTTATTATCACAAAGATACATACGAGGATCCGAAGACATCTTCGGTCTTCGAGACGTTGCTTATGCTTCCCGATGAATTGCTTTGGGAAGTATTGCGTGCTGCATGTTTTGATAATGATAATCTGCCGATGGTGTCAGGGCAGATTGAGGATTATGAATTTTGGCCTCATTGGGATTCTGCAAATACCTCTAACACCAAACTCGTTGAGCCAGATGTGTTTATACGATTTCAGTCCTTTGATCTGATAATTGAAGCAAAATATAGAGATAATTATGGGCAATACTCTCAACAATGGGAAAACGAAATCACAGCCTATACCAACGAATATAGAACTGAAAAACCTGTGTATTTCATTGCAGTGGGAGGAAATGCCGAAAAGGGTACAGAAACAGTTGCGTTGTCTGGCAATACAGTTGTCAATAAATGTACTTGGCTATCAGTTCTGATTCAAGTCTCTAAGCTTCGTGATGAATACGAAGCATTGCCTATGATACCTAATAATCTATCGTCTGTCTTGAGAATACTCAATCTTATTGAGCTTGCTTTCAATATCCATGGTGTTTATAACATCCATTGGTTTGATGGAATAAAAACAGACAAGCCGTTAATAACACCAGACTCAATTACTACTCTTAAAACTTACTTCAAATGAATAAAGAACTAGATAATGCGTTCACCGACGTACGCAACGCTTTCAGGCTTTTGGCACGGTATCAATCACGCGTACTCGATATTGTAAACTATATACGCGAGCACACACCTTACACAGATATGTGGGGTGTAAAGCGTTTCTCTGACATTATTCATTCTCGACGTGATTGTCCCGATAAGGAGTATGCAAATTTGTCAGTTTGGAAAGATATGTGGTCATGGGATTTTATGTATAACTACCTGTTTGAATATTATTTTGGACAAGTAAAAATACAACGTAAAGTCATAGATATGTCTATAATACAGGTTTCGGATGATGGCTTTTACAGGTCTATGGCCAACAATCCCTCGCCAACCGATATTTCTACTTTCCTACCAGCTGATGAGTCAAACTCATATCTGATATTTACCGCAGGATGGAATGAATGGTTACGGGATGACGAAGAAGAGGACAATGAAGCATTTCTCCACAAGTTCTTAGCGCAAAGCAAGGATGTAAGCATCTACAAAAACGATAAAGGACATTGGACTATAACCAAACGTTATCCGATGCAACGTTTCGCTTCACAAAAAGAAGCTGATCAAGTCTTATTGGACTTTGGAAAGATTATAAAAGACAATACTGGCATCGAACTTACAAAGAAAACAATGATACCATCATGAAACAGTACAATCGCATAATGCTCGGTGAGCACGGTAAATATCTTCAGAAATGTCTGGACGGCAAATACATCGGGACGGACTTCTTGAAGGATGTTGATTTATCAACATCCGACACGTCAGATGAAATTGGCTGGCGCAAGCAGATGATAGATAAATACCTTGAAGCGCACCCGGATAGAAGCGTGGGGACGGCTCGCAACTCTGTCGGTTTCTTATGGACTGTGAGTTTTGGGCTACAGAAAGATGATATTGTGCTTGCCTCAAATGGTGAAGGTGGCTACAATGTGGGAGTGATTGATGGAGATTATTATTATCAACCGACGGGAAATCTCCCTCACAGGCGGTCTGTTAAGTGGCTTGACAAGCTTATCCCTCGAAAGGATATGTCTCAGAAGCTCCAGAATTCGACCGGATCAATCGGAACGTGCTGCAACATCACCAAATATGCCGCTGAAATTGAGAATCTTCTTGATTCCCAAGCGCAGCCGGTCTCGACACCGCAACAGACTAATGCATCGAAAGATACTTACAAGGAGCGAGATCTGCATCGCTTGCTGTCAAATTATCTCTCGTCGCAAAGGAACATACTTTCAAAGACCATTTTCCACGAGACATCTAAGAAATCCGACCAAAATCAAAAGTGGATTCACCCTGATATGGTCGGCGTTAGCTTCAGTGAGTTTCAAGATAAGGCAACGGTGGTGCTGATGAAGGCAGCTGACATTAAACAGTATGTTGACCTTTATTCCTTTGAGTTAAAATGTTCAATCCAGAATGACCATGAATTAAAGGAGGCGTTCTTCCAGGCGTTGTCAAACAGCAGCTGGGCCAACTATGGTTATCTGGTGGCCTTTGAAATCAAGGACGACCTTCTGGAGGAAATGGAACGCCTAAACAGAGCCTTCGGCATTGGAATAATCAGTCTGTCTCCTTACAGTACCGACACCCGAATACTGTTCGCGGCACGCAAGAATGAAGTGGACTATTTCACGATAGACAAACTCTGCCGTATCAACGAGGACTTCAAACGGTTTATGGAACGTACCGCCCGTGTACTCAACGCCCATCCGGAAATGCTTGAGGATGTTAAGGGAGGTCTTGTTCAATTCTGCGACAAAGGTTTCATGACCAATGAAGATTTGGTTAAATACTGCAACGAGAAGAATATACCGCTATAATAAGAAACATAATCACAATAGACAAGCAATGATTAAGGGAAGTTTCGAAGATAGGATGGAGTATAGTAACTTCAGAAATAATATATAATGGAGAAATTTACAATGTTTGATGTTGAAAAAAAATATTACTATAAGGAAGTTGAAGAGTCTGCCAGCAGGTATGCTAATTTGTTGAGTGAATTGAATACATACATAAATAGCGATGGCCTCAAAGAACAGATAGAACTGTTTTCAAATATCCCATGGCATAGATTTTCTACAAAATATTCAGATGTGGAAGAAGCAAATCTCACAGATGACCAAAAAGAAGAAATTGCATTATGTCGTAAAGGATGGAAGGAAGAAATAGAAGATAGGCAAAATGCATTTATGCCATATCTCTCCACTGTAAAGTCTTTTTGCGAGAATATCTGTGCGTTGCAAGATGTACTAAATAAAAGACTTGCGACTATTTCTATATATGATTTTGATGCGGTTAAAGATCTGTACCGTGAAATGCCGCCTTTAAAACTTACCTCAAAGGAGTTATACTATGCATTGACTTTTTTAGAAATAGATCAGGTTAGAGCACTATTGACTGAGCAAAAACCAGTTATTTTCAATAGAATACTATCCGCCTTTCTAAAAGGAGAAAAAGAATTTATACAATCGATTGATGACGTAGACTATGCTCCAATGACAGGTCTTAGGGAGATGCTTATGGCTAAAATGTATAATGTAGCTTCAATTCGCAATTATACTAAAGAATCTGAACCCATTTTAAAGGATTTGATTGTTGAAGAGATGTGTGAAACATTCAATTGTGAAGCCAATTCTGTAACTATATCTAACGGATTTGACTTTTCTATTGAAGTTCTTCTAGCCCATCAGAAATTATTTAACGATGTTTTCTATAATCATGCATCATGCCTATATCATTCAGATTTACTAACTATATCTGACAGACAAAAGGTCTTGTCTATATATGAAGATTGGCGTAAATGCAATTCCTCCTATTCTCCTTTGAACGATTGCGAACCAATAGGTCTTTCTGATAGACTGCATAGAATTATAACAAACCAAATAGACATGTGGATTCTTAGCAATATTCATCAGTGCATGAATCAAGAATCCACTCAAATTGAAGATACGGATAACAGTGATGGACAGTCTATACCTAATATAGATTATAGGGATTTTTACATTTCGGAAAGCCCAAAACACATTACAGAAGATTCTATGCGTGATATAGCGGAATTATTGGCAGGCATAATAAAGAAAGATGGCACTATAACGCATTCTTCTCCTGCGTTTATAAAAAACTACGACGTATCCCGTCTATGTTACTTTTTCTTTCGTAATTCATACTCAGATTATATCACTGATATAGACTTCTCACAGCCAATACATTGGTATGGCAGCTGGCAAAGTTTTAAATATTTTGTTATGCGCTTGTATTTCTATCACAAGCCCTTGCCGCCCAAATATGCCGAAAATGTTGTCAAAGCATTTAGATTTGATTTGGAACGAGAAAGAGGGGAAGAAAAAGGCCAGATAAAAGAAAAAACTTTCAAAAATAATAGCAAACCAAATATGGAAAAGTATAATAATGAAACAAATAGAATAAACAACGTATTCAAAGAGTTAAATCTATTCACCAAATGATTAACTCGAAAACAGTACAAAAGGGACTACTTTTGGGGACTACTTTGGCGAATAAAGAAGAAACCCGCTGAATTTCAGCGAGTTTCAATCAAGTAACGCGGAGAGAGAGGGATTCGAACCCTCGTCCAAACAGGGAAACCATATGCTTTCTACATGCTTATTCTGGCCTTCGGTTTTCGTGTTGCGACAAGACCCAGACCACCAATCGCAACCTTATCCTCTAAAATTTCACCCGTGCAGCGAGGCATACAAGAGCTATTTCCGATTTACCTGCACCGCTTGATCCTCAGATTCGGAACAACATCCTTGGAGCGGTGTCTCGTTCTGCCACCTTGTGGCGGAATAAAGCTAATCTACTGTGCTTCGATTAAGCAGCGAGAGCGTAATTGTTTTCGCCAATTAAATTTGTGACCATTGGGATTAGGGAGCCAACAGACGACGCTCCGCATGCTTACATACCATTCCAACCCGCTGTCAAATCCAGTCAACCCCTTGTTACTGTTCACAGCACTCTCCATGAGCTTGTGGTGACATTAGATAAGAATGATTATCTATGAACTGCAAATTTACTATTTCTTTCTTTCATTGCCAAATCTTTAGCTGTGTTTTTTCTTTTTGCGCGAAAATTTATGTAATTTTGCAGCCAAAACACTAATTTAGGGTATGGAAAGAGGCTTATTTAACCGCACGGAGCGACTTGTCGGTAAGGATGTTATGCACACCATTAAAAACAAGCGCGTTATAATTTTTGGCGTTGGTGGAGTGGGTAGTTGGTGTGCCGAGTGTCTGGTGCGCTCAGGAATCAGTCATCTCACCATTGTCGATTCCGACTGTGTGTGTGTGACCAACATCAATCGTCAGCTTATGGCCACAACCAAGACTATAGGTCAGGCTAAGGTCGATGTGCTTAAAGCAAGGCTGCTTGACATCAATCCTCAGGCAGAGATTGTTGCTTTACAGCAGATTTACAGTGACGAAGCGGCTTCCGAGTTTTGCTTAGACCGTTACGATTACATCATCGATGCCATCGACTCGCTTAAAGACAAGGCAAGCCTCATTCTTCGGGCATGTCAAACCCAAGCGGTGTTTTTCTCTTCCATGGGTGCAGCGCTGAAGATGGATCCTACCCAGATCAAGGTTGCTGAGTTTTGGAAGGTGCGCGGTTGCCCGCTTGGTGCTGCCATTCGAAAGAAATTTAAGCACATGAAGGTGCGTCCCGCACATAAGTTTAAGTGTGTCTACAGCGAGCAAGTTCTCGAAAACCGCGGCGATGATTTCGATTGTTCTGCATGCGTGTGCGACTGTCACAAAGCTAAAGGAGGTCAGGCTGACGGTTCTCTTGCCAGCCACGATTGGAACGCCACGAAGGCGCAAATCAACGGCAGTATGGCTCACATAACAGCCATCTTTGGTTTCACAATTGGTGGTCTGGTGCTCGATGATATCTATACCAAAGCACAGAGTTCAGAAGAATAAAAAGTGGGAGAATTGTATGAGTTGCGAAAATTGAGCACTTGCAGATACAACATTTTTCATTTTTTATAGTTATATAATAATAGGAAGGTGTGCCGTTGGTGCGAAGAGAGGTTGTGCCATTGGTGGTTTTACATCTTTATAAATGAAAGACAACCAAAAGAACAAAAAAAGTAATGAATCAAACGATAAGTATCGAAGCCTCACATGACAGAATGGGAGCGGTAGAGCATTTCATAAAAAGGCTTGCCGACATTATGTGCTCGTTGTTGGGGCTGATACTCTTGTCGCCTGTTTATGCGGTCATCGTGGTGTTGATGAAGCGTCAGCACAACGGCTCGGTGTTTTTCCGTCAAGAGCGAATCGGCTACAAAGGAAAGCCGTTCACCATATATAAGTTTAGGACCATGAGCAGCGTCATTGAGGATAAAGGGCCGCAGCTTGTTGCAAAGAGCGACAGCACATGCTCAACCCCGTTGGAGATGTTCCTTCGCGATCATCATCTCGACGAGCTTCCGCAGCTGTGGAATGTGCTGAAAGGCGACATGTCGCTGGTGGGTCCACGCCCTGAGCGCCGCTATTTCATAGACAAGATAATGGAGCATGATGCCAGTTATCCGCTTGTCTTTGAGATGCGACCAGGTCTCACGTCAGAAGCCACCCTCTACAACGGCTATACCGACACCATGGAGAAGATGCTCACGCGTCTGCACATGGACATTGCGTATCTGAAGAAGCGCACGCTTTGGACAGATGTGACAATAATATTCAAAACCTTTGCAAGCATTGTGAGCGGACGTAAGTTCTAATCGCTGCTCTGTGAAAAGTAAACGAATCAGACATTTTAAATATTCGATATTATATTTTTTCTTTTAAAGAAGACAATTTTATTGTGGTTATGAGAAAACTTGCTATATTCTTCTTTTTTATGCTTATGGCGCCTCTGGGCATCATGGCACAGTCGTCGATGACAGACAACCAGGTTATGGAGTTTGTCATGAAGGAACATGAGGCTGGCACGTCACAGGCGCAGATCGTGACGAAACTGATGCAGAGAGGTGTTGACATTCAGCAGATAAGAAGAGTGAGACGGAAGTATGAGGGCATGGCTAAAGAAGGCAATGGCTATGGTGCTAAAGGTTCCGCCGCATCAACCAACAGCCGCATGCGCAAGAACAACGGCGCGTTGAAGAACCCTGTTGAGGGAACGGGCAGTCTTGATAACGAGGTGAAAAGCCGCAACGCCAACAACTATCGCTCAGCACGCGTGGCTCCGTTGTCAGAAAACTATGACATGGATGCAAACGACCGCTTGCAGATGGAGGCAGAGATGGGTAACTTCTTGCCTGTCGACTCGGCAACCATGATAAAGCAGCTTCAAGACCAGCTCACCAATAACCACAGAAAGGTGTTTGGACGTGACATCTTTAATAATAAGAATCTTACGTTTGAGCCCAACATGAACATCGCTACTCCACAGAACTATCGTCTTGGCCCTGGCGATGCCGTCATTGTTGATATCTACGGTGCTTCACAGAAGACCATTCAGAGCGAGGTGTCGCCCGATGGCGAGATCAATATTGAAGGCTACGGTCCCGTTCAGGTTAGCGGTTTGACCGTGGCACAAGCCAACGCTCGTCTGCGCTCAACGCTTGGTAGCCGCTATAGCAGCAGCCGCGTGAAGTTCACAGTGGGCCAGACACGCACCATCATGGTAAACGTTATGGGTGAGGTTATGGCCCCTGGCACATACACGCTGTCGGCTTTCGCCACCGTGTTCCACGCTCTCTACATGGCAGGTGGCACGAACGAACTTGGAACGCTGCGTAACATTAAGGTCTATCGCCATAACCGTTTGGTGTCGGTGGTCGACATCTACGACTATATTCTCAACGGCAAGCTCACGGGCAACGTGCGTCTTGCCGACAACGATGTCATTGTTGTCGGACCTTACGACTGCTTGGTCAACATCTCAGGCAAGGTTAAGCGCCCGATGTTCTATGAGATGAAGCAGAGCGAGAGCATAGCTTCGTTGCTCAAATATGCAGGCAACTTCTCAGGCGATGCCTATCGTAAAACCGTGCGTGTGAACCGCAAAACGGGTAAGGAGTATGCTGTCTTCAACGTGGGAGAGTTTGATTTCTCAAGTTTCCGCATTGCTGATGGCGACTCTGTAAGTGTCGACTCAATCATTCCGCGCTATTCAAACACAGTAGAACTGAAGGGTGCCGTGTTCCGTCCTGGCTTGTATAACATAGGCGAGCAGGTGAACAGCGTCCGCTCGCTCATTGAACATGCTGACGGACTGAAGGAAGAGGCGTTCACCAACCGTGCTGTCATCCATCGCATGAAGGAAGACCGCACGTTGGAGGTGGTGAGCGTTGACGTGGCAGGCATCATGTCGGGCAAGGTGGCTGATGTGCCGTTGAAGGAGAACGATGTGCTGTTCATTCCTACCAAGCGTGAGCGCATGTCGGACCGCACCATAACCATTCGTGGAGAGGTGCAGTATCCCGGCGTTTACAAATATGCAGAGAACGAGACTGTTGAAGATTTCGTGCTTCAGGCTGGCGGACTGACCGACAAGGCCTCGCTTGTGAACGTCAGCGTTAGCCGTCGTGTCAACGACCCGAAGGCGCTGCGTCCAGACAGCATCATAGCTAAAAACTACACCATGTCGCTGAAAGACGGCTTTGTTGTGGACGGTACACCGGGCTTCGTGCTCATGCCTTTCGATGAGGTGTTCATCAGAAAGAGCCCGGCTTACATCGAGCAGCAGAACGTGAGCGTGGAGGGAGAGGTTATGTTTGCCGGAACCTACACCTTGTCGCGCAACAACACACGCTTGAGTCATCTTTATCAGAAATCGGGCGGCAGCAACGGTCTGGCTTACATCAAGGGTGCCAAGCTCATGCGCCGTGCTACCGAAGCTGAGAAAGAGCGCATGCGTGCAGTGCTGAAAATGCAGCAGGAGCAACAGCAGAAAAACCTGTTGGAGCTGGCCGCAAGCAGCAACAACTCGAGTGGCATACAACAAGCTGCTGAAGGAGCAAAGGCGGCAAACCTTGCTAAGTTTAATGTGCCCGATGAGTATCCTGTTGGTATCGATCTTGAAGAGGCCATTAAGTACCCGGGCAGCGATGCCGACATCATTCTTCGTGAGGGTGACCGACTGGTTGTGCCTCAATATAACGGAACGGTGAAGGTCAATGGCGCTGTGATGTACGCCAACACCGTGGCTTATGAGAAAGGCCGTCGCGCGAGCTATTATATTGACCAAGCCGGTGGCTACGCTTCTGATGCTGTAAAGAAGCGCACATATATTATATATATGAACGGCAAGGTTGCCAAGCTCACTCATGGAGCAAAGGTTCTGCCAGGCTGCGAGATCGTGGTTCCTGCCAAGCTGAAGCGTAAGATGAGCGTTGCTGAGACCATGAGTCTCGGATCAAGCATGTCGTCGATAGCAGCGATGATTGCAACTATTGCTAACATGACGAAGTAAGAATAGTAAAACATTTCTTAGAAAGGAGTCATTCTAATGAAATATCCTATAGGAATACAAGATTTCAAAAAGCTACGTACAAATGGATATTCGTATGTAGACAAGAGTCGATTCGTGTACAAGTTGGCGACAGAGGGAGAATACTATTTTCTGAGTCGCCCGCGCCGATTCGGAAAGAGTCTCTTCCTGTCAACCTTGGAAGCATACTTCCAAGGTAAGAAGGAACTATTCGAAGGGTTGGCCATTTATGAAATGGAGAAGGAATGGAAAAAATATCCTATATTCCATATAGATCTCAACACAGCCAACTTTCGAGAAAAAGACAGCTTATATATTGTGCTTAACGACTACCTCACGGCTTGGGAGAACAAATATGGAGCCCGTGAGTCAGAAGCCACACTTGCCCTTCGCTTCAAAGGTGTGATAGCAAGAGCTGCAGAAAAAGAAGGATGTAGCGTCGTAATTCTTGTCGATGAATATGACAAACCCATTCTTCAGACCTTGAGCGACCCAGAGCTACAGGCAGAACACTGTGCACAGCTTAAAGCCTTCTATTCGGTTCTGAAGACGCAAGACCGATACATCAAGTTTGCATTCCTCACGGGTGTAACCAAGTTTGGCAAGGTAAGCGTGTTCAGTGACCTCAACAACCTGACGGATATCTCGATGGATTATCGCTATATCTGCATCTGCGGAATGACAGAGAAAGAACTGGTCGAAAATTTCAAGGAAGGTATCTGCCAACTTGCTGAAGCCCATGGCGATACAGAAGAAGCCACGATAACAAAGCTAAAGGCAAGATACGATGGCTATCATTTTGAGGAACATACAGAAGGCATCTTTAATCCATTCAGCGTACTGAACACGTTGGCAAAACTTCGCTTTAAAGACTACTGGTTTGAGACAGGCACACCAACATTCCTTGTCGACTTGCTGAAAAAGCACAACTATCGCTTGCCTGACATGACAAAGGGAAGGGTGTCTGACGATGTAATAAACAGCGTTGATTCTCTGTCAACCAATCCGATACCTGTGATATACCAGAGTGGCTACCTCACAATAAAAGGCTATGACGAAAGGTTTAAGAAATATCTGCTTGGCTTCCCGAACAAGGAGGTGGAAGAAGGCTTCCTTAACTTCCTTTTGCCGTTATACACATCGGCAGGGTCTGAATCGTCATT
>ERZ859732.414-NODE-414-length-17557-cov-4.263284_pt1 | contig 17557 bp, 20 predicted proteins | sample MGYA00510123_ERZ859732 | MGnify/ENA primary metagenome ERZ859732 (study PRJEB30046, sample SAMN00715133) | human gut metagenome | study: EMG produced TPA metagenomics assembly of the A metagenome-wide association study of gut microbiota in type 2...
CAGACCAAAATAGAGCATAGAATCATTTAAATTAATTTTGAACACCTACTTAAAATAAAAAAAGCCGCTGAACGATCAGCAGCTTTTGTCGTTAAGGGTGTGGAGCTGGAGGGAAGCCTGATTTGATATTGCCCAAGTATGTCCGAAATGATATAACACTGAGTATGTGATGATTACAGCTTTTTATGATGTCAAGTAATGTCATACGATTGTTTGTAATATCACGGGCTTGGGGACTAGCATTTTTAACCCAAAATCAGTATTACCTTTGTGCTGAATTTGAAATAGTTTCAAAAATTTAGTGCAAATATGATACAGATAAAATATACAATACGGCCATTTATCAAAGCAAACGGGCAAGTGGCTGTTCGCGTCCGTTGGAACAACAATACTTCCGAAGTGACGTTTATCACGGGGATGTATGCGGAACGTGATAAATGGGATGATGACGGACATAGGGCTGTCAAAAACACAACTCATAAATTTGAGAAGAGAGAGTATCGCTCATACGAAATCAATGACCGAATCGCAGATTTTCGTGAGGCAATAGAAGAAGTTATGTCCAGATATTCGCTCAAAAATTCAATTCCCACGAATCTGGAATTAAAGGAGACTGTCAACAACATTCTTGGCCGTAATGAAGAAAAGACCATTAAGGTAAAACACAGCGTAAAGAAAACATTGAAACAAATGCTTGACGAATTTCTGCAAGCAGGTCGACTGGAAAAGAATTGGGATGATGATTGCTGCGAAAAATATGTTCAAGCATATCAGCATATCACTAAATCTAATCCGAAAGTCACACCTTATAATATTACCATCGAAACGATGCTGGCATTGAAAGCATGGTATATTGAGAATGAATACAAAAATCGTACTATTAACAAACAAGTTGCAATGTTAAAGTGCTTTTTACGTTGGATGTCGCAACAAGACGGCATCTCTATTCCTGAGGCCGTACTTCGATTTAACACCAATCTAAAAGTAATGGCGAAAACCGTGACGTTTCTTCATTTTGATGAGCTTACTCATTTTGCTAACTTTAGATTTAAGAATAATGATCCTCGATTAACCCGAGCAAGGGACTTATGGTGCTTTATGGCATTCACATCACTTAGATATTCTGATTTGGCTAATCTTCGAACTGCTCATATTGTGGATAATCGTATTGAAATGATGACTCAGAAAACCAGTGACCGCATTTCAATTCCCCTTACAGATGGTGCTCTCACAATATTAGAGAAGTACAGAGGACAGGAAACGAAGGATGGTCATATATTTGATGTTCCAACTAATCAGAAACTCAATGATAATGTAAAAGACGCTGCTCTTGAAGCAGGTCTTGATCGGCTTATAATAGATACTTATTTCATCGGGACTAAGCGATATGAGATTCAGCACAAATTCCATGAAATTATTTCATGTCATGATGCTCGCCGAACTTTTGTTTCATGCTCTCTGGCAATGGGTATACCAGCACAGGTTGTAATGAAAGCAACCGGGCATAAGGGATATAATACGATGAAGCCCTACATTGATACGGCAACAGAGACACAAACCATCGAAATGGAGAAATGGAACCGCAGTAGATTTAAGTCTGAAATCATAATGCTGTTGGACAAGGCGACAGAAGATCAAATGAAGTCAACTTTGGCCCACCTAAAATCTATAATGGAATAGTTTGCGTATTTGGTATAATCCATATTAAGCCCACTCGGAAAAGAGTGGGCTTTTTGTTTTACATGGTCTATTAAACTAACGTAAAACTAACATTAAACTAAAGTTAAAGTATAAAACTAAAGTTATATAACAAATTGATATTCAGTAGTGTAATTTGGCGCTGAAATATTGAATTCTTGTGATTTTGAGCTATAACTTTGTGCTCAGAAAACATAAATAAAAAGAAAAAATGGCAGAAAAACTTCTACTTAATACATCACTAGACGAGTTCATTGAGGCTCTTCGAACCGGACTAGGGTTAAGTCTTCTTGAAGAGGAGGAACCTCACACAGATTGCTCTCCTCAAAAGCATTATATCTATGGACTCAAAGGATTAGCTCAATTATTAGGTTGTTCCTTATCAACCGCCAATCGTATAAAGAAAAGCGGCGTCCTCAATGCAGCCATTGCTCAGAACGGAAAAATAATCGTAATTGATGCTGATCTTGCATTAGATTTACTCCGAACTCATAACAAACGTAATAAATACAACAAATAAAGATATGAAAAAGAAATCAAAGACAAACACCAAGCATTCCGGTCAGACTGTAGTCAATATCTACAATCATGGCACTGTCAACATTGATGCTCGACAGAACAACAGTCGCACGTTCAAACGTGAGAACAACGGTTGCACATTCAACGCTCCCGATTATGTGACATCGGAGAGTGCGCAAGGAGAGATTCTAATGCTCACTAAGGAAGCATTTGTCGCTACTACTTGTCAAGTAGTTGAACTTATGGTTGATGGGAGTAATATCCGAAAGAAGAACAGTCAAACAATAGAAATATGAATAAAACAAAATTACCAACAGAAACCAACAATGGCAGCAAATCAAATGCTTTTTTGGAAGGAAGCGGCAGTAAGACAACACCGTTCCTCGACAAACTCAGCGATGCTGCTTATGTAATTTCCTTCATGATGATTCCGGCATTAGCTGTAGTCACCATGTGCAAGACTGCAAATCTGACAGTAGACACAATTAATAGATTCAGCAAAAAGAAACCAGAGGGCACTAAAAGCTCCTCACAAAACAAAGTTAAAAATGAAAGAAAAAACCAGAACAAGTAGCAGAGACCTCTCATTCGGCATCGGGGAGGCGCGATTGTCAATGTCTTCACAAAATCCCCAGCGAGACCTCAAACACGCAATCGGAAAGCTGATTATCGGTGCAGCTGGTATTGTCACAGTTTGGTATGGCGGTAAGTGGTTATTTTCAAACCACCCTTCTGGTAAGCAGGACAAACCTCAGCCCCCAGCAGCAAATACCCCCGATGAACAGGAGGAGTACATCCCGGCAGAGGCAAAAAGTGTGAAGGATATGTTCAATTCGCCCAAGGCCCCAATATCCCTCTCCCCACTACAATCAAGCTATCTACTTGAAGGAGATTTGCTTTTTCTGAGTGGAGACGCTGGTGCGAATAAATCTACTGTTGCATTCCAACTTGCCTTGGCGTGTACCACTGGAACACCTCAGGGCTTGTTTCCTGATGAAGTGCCATGCAATCCTCTTCCTGCTCTTGTCGTAGATACGGAAATGCAAGAAGATGATTACAAATCACGCTATACCGGTATCTGGGGCAGCATTCCACTAAGTCTGAAACGCATTTCAGGCGATGACTACAAAGACTTGTCCGAGTGCTCAAAAGATATTCGTCGTGAGGCTTGGAAATGGGACAAGGGTGGTATTGTCATCGTTGATAACGCCACGGTGTCTATGAATGTCCTGAATGCGGAAAAGGTCAAAGCGTTTATGCGTAGCCTTAAGAAGATCCAAAAAGATTATTCTAAAAAGTTCCATGCAGCCTTGACTATGATTGTGATAGGCCACATGAACAAGGACGGCAAGAACTTCACAGGCTCTCAACAGCTCAAAAACCTTGCTACCAAGCTCTATATGCTGACCAAAGGCGAGAATCCCGATGAACGCATCCTTACCATCGAGAAAGACCGATTGAGCGGCCATGAGGGGCAAGTTCTTACTCTTCGCACGACCAAGGCTGACAACTGGCTTCACCTTGAATTCGTTTCCCTATACGATCCACGCGAAGAAGATGATGTCGTTAAGGTGAAGGACGGACGTAAAGTCACCAAATGCACAGACGCTGAGAAGGTGGCAATTTACGAAGCCCATACGTCCGGTGAAAAACCAGATGTAATAGCCCAGCAGTATGATATCAGCCCTCGGACAGTCTACCGCATAATCAAAGAGATTTCAGAGCGTAAGCAGTCTGAAGCCACCCCAAACTGATAACTCTTTAATCATTTTTCTGTTTTTCGTTATGGCGCATCCTCTATATGGGGGTGCGCTTTCCTTTGTGAACGGGATATGCCAAAACACCTTCAAATCCTTATTTATGAGAAAATATAACCTGACAAGGAGCTTAGAACCCACATTTCCCCGTAAAAAATTTGGGATTTCGGAGTAATTGTACTACCTTTGTACTCGGCTAATTGTATCCCTCAAAAGATGCATTAGTCACAAGATAGGCAAATTGCTGACATCCGACTGAAAAAACGCCAAAAATTCGAAGAGGATGAATGCAATCTAAAGCTCCTTGTCTTTTCTCGGAAGGATAAGGGCGAGTGCTATACTTAATAGTATGGCACTTTGTCCAATTATTTTTTCGACGAGAGATGGGAGTGTCGTTCCGACATCTGAGTAACACCAGATACGAGACGGCGCAGGTTGTATTTTCTCTCGCTTTCACCTTCTTCTAGGTGATTGGCGTTACCTTCAGTCAGGTGTAAGTGGTGAAGTCGCTTGCGCCTTTCTTGTTTAATGAAGGTAAACCAATTAACAAATGCTGAGTTGGGCGGCTTGTAGGCGAAGGAGAATTTTATGAAGGTAAAACTACTTCTACTTATTTCGATCCTGCTCATGTTGCCTGTTATAAGTAGTGCTCAGATTGTAGGCAGCGATGCAACCGAAATCACCGTTGAAAAGAGTGGACAGCTGGAGAAAGCAATCAAAAAAGCAAATGCTCAGAACGCAAAAAAAATTAGGATCAGCAGTTCTGAAAAGAACCGCTATCTTGAGCTGAACGAAAAGGATCTGAAGGTTCTTTTAGGACTAAGCCAATTGGAAGAGCTATACCTTAATGTTAGGATTGACTTGATCGCAGGATACCATTATAATGCATGGACTGGGAAGAGTAGTCAGGATGATTTACAGATTACGAATGAAAAGTTCCCCAACATCAAGATTCTGGGTATAGGAAAGAACGCCGTCAGTCTATCTCCTAATCAGTTTAACTTAAAGGTCCAAGGGTTATTGTTGGAAGCTGATGTGAACACATTTCCAGATGGCGTAACTTTTGACGAATTGTATCTTGTGTCCGAACCTTATGTTCCTGAACATAAAGTTTACTCAGAGGATGAGAGAATAACGCGTATTATCCCGGCAACCAATACTGGGAAACTTGAAAATTTCCTAAAATACCGACTCCGTTTTGCAGGATTGGAGGCTGATGAACCTGCTCTTATTGATGAGTTCCGCAAATGTCATAGCGTTCATGTAAATTCTCTTGACAATCTTGATACAGATCTTTGGGATAAACTAATGTTCGGTATAGTTTATGTTCATAATGGGTCTGATGTAAAGAAATATTTGGTCGATTATAACAGACTAACTTCTGACGAAGAAAGAGACCTGACTAAATATTACGGCATTTTACCAATGGCGTTAAGCAACTGTTCCTTCGATACGCTTAAACTTCCTGACACACAAGAGGCATTAGGCGAATATTTCTTTTATAATGTGACGGCTAATGTTTTGGATCTTAACAAAGTAAAGGCTATAGGTCAGAAGGCGTTTTATAAATCCCATATAAAGGAATTGTATATTCCGGCAACAGTTCAGGATATTAACCAATATGCCTTTAAAGGCTTTGATAATGACTCTGAGATATCGACTGTATTCATGGAGGGTGAATATGCTCCTTCCATTGGTTCCGCCTATGACTATAGAGATATTCAGTTTATTATTCCCAAGGGTTCAAGAAAGAACTACGAGATCGGAGAATGGAAAAAACTCAAAGTGCTGGAAGATGGAGCTACTACAAACTTTGCGTTTGATGTAAAACAGCCAGGGACATTGGCATCATTATTGACAGATGAAATCAGAAAAGATGTCACGTCTCTAAAACTACGCGGTATTCTATACTCCGAGGACATTAAGTTATTGGAAGAATGTCTCAACCTCAAATATCTGGACATAAGCGAAACTTTTATAGCTCAGTCGCCCAAAGAGCTGAAGGAGAAACAAGAGGAGTCCGAGTATCTTGCACAAATGTTTATGAATATGGGGGTTATAGCTCAGTCAGAATATGAACACTATAGAATGTCAACTACAGATAATCTACAGGTTCAAATTCTCGCAAAGTTAGGTGAAATGGCAAAGAATCAGAAAATTAAATCAGATCCTAACTGTCAGCTCCCTATATTGGGTGATACTCATGTAGAGGAACTGATACTTCCGCTACAATTACAAAAGGTAGTTGCTGGAAAAGGAATGATTCCGGAAACTATAAAGAAAATAACATTACCTCCGGACTTAAAAGAATTTTCTATCTATCCGAATAGAAACTTGACAGAAATAGTTCTGCCATCGTCTGTTCAGTCCTTCAAACTTTTAGATAGCAATTTGGGGTATGATAATCTGCAATTGATTGACATGTCTGCGTGTGAGAATCCAAGTATTGAGATAGAAGGGGACTTTAAAAAACTTCTCACAATAAAGTTCCCTGAATCATACACAAAGATGAGAGTGGGTATGCATGATAATCCACCAATAAACGCTTATTTCAAGGGCAGAGAACTATCGGGACATTTCTCTTGTAACAGAGCATCGGAGTCAACGATTTATATTCCAAGAGGTTCCAGGGCAGGGTACTCAACACTGATTCAAAATGGTTATAAAGTAATCGAACAATAAAAATTGTTCTAACATATAATCATTATGCAGCTCACTTCTTAACCGGAGTGAGCTGTTTTTTTATACAAAACGCGCTTCTCCGCCCTCTTCTGTCCTTATATGTGTTATGAATTTGCATAGCATAATTTTCGGGGAGAATGATAGTTTTCTCCGAGGACGGGAGGCGATGGTGGAAGGACAGCCTTTCGAGACGCAAAAAACGACCACCACTCATATTGTACCTGAGAAATTTCGGGAAGATGTAAAAGCTCTCACAGCATACATTGGTGAAGCGAAATTCATAAGCGGACTGAGTATCGAGGTTTCGCTCTCGGAAATGCTAAACATCGCGCCAAGAACAAGACGAAGAACCGATGCCTATGACTCGCTTGCTAAATACCTGAAGAGCGAGCTGGACATTACACTAACCATTAAATCACAGAAATCATGAAAAAGAAGATTTTTATTACTGGAGCGGTGCGTGAATATGATAGTACCAATCCGCAGCCATTTTGTGACGGTATCAGGGATTACATCAAACAGTATATCCTTTCGCCGGACAATAAACTGGATTTTGAAGTAACAGCCACCGATAATGGAGCAAAGGACATTACCGTTGAGATACCTCTTTTGACTGGAGAGGACATCAGAAGCGGAAGCATTAACCAAACACTTTATAGGCTGTTATCGGGCGAATACAAAGACTTCACGGCTCCATATTCGTTGCTTTGGGGTATGAACTTTGGGCCGAACTTTCAGCCGATTTATTATCTCGACGCAGCCGATGTGATGATGGCACATAAGAAGAACACTCGTTATTACAAGGCCAATCGATATAAAAGCATGAGCATCGAAGAAACGAGCAGAGGATTAACCGTTAAATTTCAATTTTGACATTGAGAAAAAGGGGAAATGATTAATTATGAAAATTAAGGAAGATTGGATTACTCCAGTCTACCTTTTTCTTTTTAAGCAGCGCAGTTCTGAGCGAGCCATACATTATATTCTGCATCTGTCGCATCCTCAAATCTGTAACCTGTCTTAGCGTGAAGGCCTCCGTTATGAGTTCGGGCATAGTTCACACTTCCGTCCTTGATTCCGGTTGCTTTCGCTGCATCAGTCTGACAGGCATAGAAAGTAACATTTCCTGCTCTATCGGTCACTTTGATGCGCGTGCTGGTCTTTCGATAATCAATCTTCCTTTGATCGATAACACTTTGTGGAATATTTTTGCCTTTCCAATAGCTACCGCCATTAGCTTTCACCCATTCCTTCGCTCCTTTTGTGGCAGCAACAGGATGACCGCCATTAGCATACTTCGCCTTCATACGCTTGCTCTGAGCCTCTATCTGATCAGGCGTTCTTTTCTTGCCCTTGTTGCCAGCAGAGATTTTCTTCCTCGTAGTTTCCTTTATCTTTCTTCCTTGTAGAGAGTCGCTAATTTGCTTCTTCGTCTCGTCCGTATGCTTCATCCCCTTGTGCTGCTGTCCGATGGCATCCTTGCGCTCTTGTGAAAGTGCCACACCGGTCATGCCGTCACCGCCCTGGTTGCTGTTAAGTCCATTCTCGAAAGTATCATACTTTGCGATATAGGCAGTCTCAAGTTCCTTACTCTTTACCTTGTATTCTTCGGGTGTGGCAGCATTAAAGGTAGCCAATACTTCAATACCCCACTTATCATAAGGCACAGATTCACGAACTTCTCTCAGTTTCTTACCGCCATAAGATTTCGGATGATACTTAAAACTTTCATTTCTCTGCTTAAGATTATTTGTTACACCGACATAACTCTTCCCATCATACTCTGATTCCGGCATATTGACGTAACGACGATACACCGTGCCTGTAATCATTCCATTGCTGTCTCTATTGTAAGACCGCTGTTTAGTTGTAGCTTTCATTTTTGTTTATTTAAGCCTTGACAACGTGCCAAGACTAATGAGATTCCTTTAGCCGTTCCTTTGTGGCTAAATGGATTTATCTCAGGAATAAGAATTTAAAAGCTGTATCAGAAGAGTTTTGTAGTAATTGAAGTATAAGGTATCATTGCATATTCAGGTAATGCTATTTGAAGTAAATCAGGTAATGCTATTTGAAGTAAAGGTATTCTTGATTACCCTTCATTTTCAATATGATAGAGATAATTGCAGGGCATAAAGTCCTGCTTTTGTTTTCGCTTCGCTCAAACCTACTATTGAAGATGGTTATATCTGAACTATTTAATCCGGAGCGAAGCGACGAAGAATACTCATATACTAAGCCATTCGCTATCGCTCAGGCTCCCCTACGGGGTTATGATGACATCTCTCTTTCAGTCAATCCGCGTAGCGGATAGTGATTGAGCTTGTCTCAATCATCTTCAATATATCGAGATGTCGTAAAAATTACTGTCTGTCGAATTTATAGGGTTATATAATAAAGGAAATGCAATTAGTGTCTGTTTTTTACGACAAAAGGGGTATTGACAAGGTATATAGTCCTTAATCATGTAAAAAACAAGATATGAGAAAACATAATAATATTCATATTGATGATCAGTATTGTGGAAAAGAAGTAAACCATTTATCAGATTTCCCGATATTGGATAGTTTATTAGACCAAGGCAAAGTAATTCTGGATAAAGTTATTCCGGGATGTGGAGCAACTGAATATTATCTCCGTTTGACCAATAAGCCTGTTATTCTGACAGCTCCGTTGACTCTATTACTTGAATCGAAGATGGATATGAATCCTACTGATGATGAACTCTTGACTGGTAATTATGACCATTCAATGAAGAGACCTAACAAAGTCCACTATTTTGACAGAAGTGACGATTCTAAAAGTTTGGACAAGTCAAGGGATGAGTTGCATGAATACTTGACTAATCCTAAGCAGATTCCGGGATTCGTGCCAAAGATTATGGTTACTTACGACTCTTTCGGGGTAGTCTGTGATATGCTTGAGTATATGGGATGCCTCAATCAGTTTACTATCATTGTTGATGAGTTCCCTTCAATATTTCAATATGTCGGGCTACCGGGGAAAGGGCATACATTCCTCAATTTTCAGGAACGTTTGAACTCACTTACCAATCATGTAGTGTATCTTACGGCCACACCGGTGGATGACAAGTATCTTGACCCTATTCCGGCGTTTCAGAACATTCCATATTATACGCTTGAATGGAATCCCGACAAGATACAGAAGGTGAGAATCAATCCGCAGCCGATAAGGAGCGTTAAGGACAAGATGCTCCAGATTGTCGGGAAATATAGAACAGATGGATGTTTCCGAAGCACTTATGACAGTTTCGGCAATGAGTTGAAATCAACGGAAGCGATATTCTTTCTCAACAGCGTGAAGGATATTGTTAAGATTATCAATGATTGCGGTCTTAAATCTAAAGAGGTGCTAATCCTGTGCGCCAGATCCAAGAGCAATGAGGACAAACTGAAAAAGATTGATACCTCTCTCGGACGATTCAGTATTGGCAAGCCAGCGAACCAGTGGAACTATACGACGGAGAACAAACCATTCACGTTTGTAACGAGCGTGGCATTTCTCGGTGTCGATATGCACTCTGACTGTTCATCTACCTACGTTTTCGCCAATGGTAACGTAACATCGCTTAGTCTGGATATTTCTATAGACCTTCCGCAAATAGCAGGAAGGTGCAGGACTAATCAACCTTTCAAGGACGATATAGATATGTTCTATGTGAATACCTCTGAAAAGGTGATTGCCAAGGCGATGGAGGATTTACAGAAGCGCATCGTAATGACGCGCGATATGTTGACAGATTATGCAAAAATGGATAAAATGTCATCATTACAAACCATATTGGACGCTCAGCAGACTCGATGCTATAAGAAATATTATCTTGATGTGAAGGACTTGGGCGGTGGCAAAGGCTGTGCAGTAGTTAATGAGACGGCCTATCAATCCGATCTGCGAGCTATTGATATAAAAAAAGATCAACTAAAGTCCGGCTATACGGTTTGCAGATTTGTCAACAAGGCGGCACAGCAGACACTCTCTAGCCCAATGTATAACATCGCTTACGCATTCTTCACTCAGTATAGGGCACTAAGCAACTTTGTAGATAGGATGAAGTTATATGTCGACACTATTGAACGAAACCCTGGAGTCAAATCATATATCGAGCAATACCTTACGAGCGTGGATATTGAGTATAAACAGTTCTACAATATCCTTGGTCCAGAGGAAATAAAGCGGTGTGGCTATAGACGGCAAAATATAATAACCCGAATCAGCGAGATAAACAAAGCTAATACCGGTTTGTCCGCTATTGTCATTCGCTGTTATGAACTTATGCCAAAAGGAAGTAAGATCTCAAAAAAAGATGTAAAGACAATCCTCGCGCAGATATACTCAGAATTTGGTTTGAACAGAATTGCCAAATCAACCGACCTTCAAGAATGGGGCATTCCGGTGAAAGAAATTAAAATAGCTCTTAACAACAAACGAGTAGATGGATATGAATTCTTGTAATAGAAGTATGTTCGGAATAGCAACCGACACATATCACGCAAGATAAGTATCGCCATAGGTTATAATGCCTATGGTTTTTTCTTCAGGGGTGTAAAAACTCCACGACACCCCTAATATTTTTTTATTCCGCTATATATCTGATTGTTACAAGATGGCAATATTGAATTTTTACACCCCCTGATACGTTCGGAATCCGCTGTGACATACCCAATGACAAACGCCGTCGATGTCCGCCATTGTCAAATATCCTTGTCACTGTGATATTCGCTGATTATCATAGAGTTAAACTAGCAATGACACGATGACACGAATTTTGGGAGTGCGCTTTTCCCTTATAAACCGCACTCATACATACCATGTCAGTGGCGAAAAAATAAAGGGTGCAACATTCCAAACACCCCAATGAAAATTTGCATTATCAGCAAATTAGAGGCATTTGAGAATAGTTGCACCTTACGATTAGTTGCAGGGGTCAGTTAACGACCTTAAACTCCTCCAGCGTATAGCAGAGGTCATGATTCTTCCGTGAGTAGGTTTCCATCGCCTTGCGGCAAGCGTCGAGTGTTCGTAAATGCTTCGAGCCGGTTACATCTTCCACATCCTTTATCAGGTCTTCAAGGGTCTCATGATAGATGGTATCCGAGTCTTCAACCCAGAAACAATACTTATCCGGGAAATACTCACCGTCTGCATCGTTAGTTGTATAGACGCAGTTTCCGCTTTCCTCACATTGGAAGTAGAGCTTGATGCTGGGGAACTTTTCTTCTATGAACTCTCTTACCTCGTTCAGTTCGTCCCATGCAGATTCTACGCCGAAGGAAAGGCGGTCATCATTGAGAGTAAGACTATCCCACGAGCCACGGCAATATATCTTCTCAGGGTTGCCGCCTAGTTTAGACACTAAGCAGCCAAGCCATGTAGTGCCAAAGCCATTTTCAACGAGTGGCTTTTTCATGTGTTCCAGTTCGCTCATTGTGGAGTGGAGCTTTTTTATTTGCTTCTTCTCACCAACAGCAATGTATAGTGAATAGGCCCAATTAGGCATGGCTCACCTCCTTTCCTTCTTCGTAACGATAAATGTTCAGGCTCTCGGTGGTCATCCATTGGCAATCTTTCAGCCGGAAGCCGTATTCATCCTCCAGCGTGCAGAGGAATTCTTCAAAATCCTCATAATGTTCTGACTCTTTGATTTCCTCGTCTGTCAGGTGGATGATGTTGAGATACCCACCGCAGAAGTCCAAGATAATTACATAGTTTGTTTCCATATCTTTTCTGTTCTTATAAGATTAATACTCGTCGCCATAGGGTAAAGCCTCTTGACCTTCCCACGTGCTGACATTTGATTGTTCGCATTGACGTGAACTTTGACTTTCACGCCGTTGATTATCACGGAGAAATGATAGCGTATCATGCTGCCTCCCTGATAAAATAGGTCAGATGATTGAGACTAGAGCTGTAGGGGCTGGTGGTTATCATCTTGAAACCGGCACCATGCTTGCCCCTGTACTTCTCTATGTTCCAGTGCTTCTTTGTCGATTTTCCTTTACCCACCGCTGTATGGGTAGGCAGGAACTTGTGTCGTATGAGCTGTAAGATTGCCATACGTTGCTCTTCGCTGTATATTCTGGCTTGAGCTACGGATGATGGGTGCTTGGTTCTGATGGTTGCACCGTTTTGTTCGTTGATGTTCTCTTTCATTTCAGTTTATACCGTTTAATGAGTTTGTAAATTGTTGACTTCGAGAAAGAGCATCCCTTAGAGCTGACAAATCCCTCGTTATTTAGGATGTCTGCCATTTCTTGCAAGGTGTGCTCTTCCTTGACGAGTATCCTGAGCATTGCAATCGCCCTCTTGTTATTGGGGTTGCTGTCTGCTTTCGCTTTGCTCGTTCTGATGCTGTTCCGGATAGCTTCTTCGTGTTTGTCCAGCAGATGCTCCGGATTGCCGAGTTTGTAGCCTCTCGCTTTCTTTGCGTGGAGGCTTGCTTTGGTTCGGGCTGCAATGAGTTCGGCTTCGTACTGAGAGATAGCCGATATAATATGCAGCACCATTTTGTTCGCTTGCGGGAAATCACAAAAGACGATCTCCACATCTGATTCCAAAAGGCTTGACAGGAATGAGACACTTCTTGCCAGTCGATCAAGTTTAGCCACTATCAGAGTAGCACCCTCTTTCCGGCATTGTGATAACGCTTCCTTCAGTTTTGGTCTGTTTGATTTGCGTCCGCTCTCCACCTCGACATACTCCGCAATGGGAACTGTGTCGTGAAGGTAGCTATGGATGATTTCTTGCTGCGCCTCTAATCCAAGTCCAGAGAATCCTTGCTTCTGCGTGGAGACTCGGAGGTAGGCGACATACTTTTCTTGTGCCATGTTTATACGTTTTAACATTAGTTCCGTAGATTAGATGTGCGTCTTGTCTTTGGAACCGATGCGAGTTATACAAAATAAGAAAGGAGAATACCAGATTTTTTAATTTGTCTGATATTCTCCAATTTCCTAAAAACACATAATCTGTCAGACTGCTATCTTTGGGAGAAGTCCGCATATCTCACAGATGTAGTTATAAGAGTTCGTTCCATATATGACATTAGCGTCTATGACAGGAACGATGTTGTCAAGGGAAACGGAATGATACACAATCTCATTTCCTCCATTTTCAGGCTTGATGCTGACAGAGTAGTTGTTTAGGCTCTTCTGATACTCTATCGAAACCCACGCTTTGAGTTTACCAAGGTAGAAGGTCGTTCCGTTCTTGATTACTTTGATGCTCTTCAGATTTGGAAGCCAGCCGAAGAATTTGAAACTCTTTTGAAGGCTATTGTTCCAAATGTTCTTTGCTATTTTCTCGCTGTCTGTCATAATTACGAAAGCATTAGAAAGTCCATTACTTTGGCATTATAGTCATCAACCTTGTTATTCTCAACATTAAGGTCAATCACTTCAGCCAGGTTGTCGAGGTAAACGTCATCTATCCGCTTCGTCTCATTCCCATCTTCATCATATAGAGACACTTGAAATAGGTCTGCTCCCTCGATATAAACAATTCTCACGTTTCCTGTGTGTATGAAGCCCTGAACGTGAAATTCCAAGGCTTCATCGGTACATTCCAGGCTTTCTAAGTCCACTCCCCAACTCATCGGAAGGGAAGGGTTGTGGGCAATGATACTCCAAATATACCTGCCCATTTCAGTTACTAATTTCTTCCTCATTTCAAAAATAACATAGGTGGAGGTAGCTATTGCTTGGATCTGACTGCTCTAAGAAATACTCCATGTATTCGATTATCTCATCAACAGAATATTCCAAAGCTTCTATTGCCTCCGTGATTTCTTCCTTTTCTTCTTGTGGTAGAGAGTCCAAGTTTTTCAGTTTCTCGATTACTTCGATTACACCGGGAATAGGAGTCGTATATTCTTCCAGGGAGGCGAACAAGTGTTTTTCGAATTCTTTGTATATGGATACCACATCTTCCTCAGTCCAGTTGCGGTTATAGTTTTGTTTGAATTGCTCCGTCACACTTGGTAACTTGAATAATTCACGGATATGGTCTATTTTGGTCATACCCATGGGGCCTCGTGCTTCTTCCATTGTCACTGTCAGTCCTTTCTCGGCAAAAGCTTTCAGGAAAGCGGCTACCGGAGCGAAGCATCCATAGTCTACAGCCGTTCCGGCCCAGTCCATAATAACACACTCAATTTTCTTCATCTTCTTGTTTGTTGTTTATTTGGTTATACTTTTATTTTTATGTTATGGGTTACAGATGTTTTCTGCTGTTTCCTTTAAGTTGGTTAACGCCATCGGTGAAACGATGATCTTTTTATTTTTTTCTTCTTTTCTCAGCTGTCTTTCCAATTTATACCGTTGCATCAGATAGATGACCGAACCGATGAATGCAATGCTGCACACAATGCCTACCCATCCCGAGAACTGGTTATAGAACTCCATCCAATTGATATCCGGGCTGCAAAATTCCTTGAACAGCAGTACACAGACAGTTCCTGTATATCCGATAAAGTCGATGGTGGCAATGAAGAATCCCACATTTCCTTTAATCTTGAAGCAGGCAATGAAGCGCTCGAAGAACAGAGTCTGGAAACTAAGATAAACGATGTACAGGCTCAGACTTTGGAGGAACAGCCAGTAAAGGGTAGGCAGTTGCAATGCATCATAATTAAAAGCCAGATAGCTGATTGTGCCCGCTCCACCAATAACCATAGCCAGAAGCACCTGCAATACTCTGTAGTTGCTGTTTATTAACGACATCATGGCAAAGATTCCCAAAATAATCAGCGTCACCATGCCGTCCACTTGTGCGAACAACCAGGAAGAAATAGTGCTGACATCAATGATATTGACCAGAAAATCTTCTTTTATATCACGTAAAATAGTGATAAACAGATTGGCGAAGAACAGCATGATCAGCAAGGGCATATAACTTTTGAACAGTTGTCTGCGTTGCTCTCCGTTCAAGGTGACACGTTCCGAACGGAGGGCGCGGTCTTCATCTGTGGGTTGTGGCAACTTGTTGAGCGACCACCCCATGAGGATAAGGAGCGGGAAGGCTAAACCACCTATCAGGGCGGGCATCCAGAATTCTGTGACACCAAATGTATTGACTACAAACAATCCCATAGATTTAGCCATTCCTGAGCTCACCGCCATACTTACCCCCAGCAAGCTGGCCAATATATCGGTAACTTTGCGTCCTTCTATGAAACTGAAGATGACTCCCCACATGCATCCCAATGCCAGTCCGTTGAAGAATAGGGCAAACACATTAAAGGGTTGGGGGAGTAATCCGAAGAAGACTAAAGCGAGTTCTGCAAGGGCTACGGAGCATACCATGAACTTCAACCGGTCCTCGCGCTTCAATTCTGAAACAATCTTGATGGCAAAGAACTTTGAAATAAGGTAGCCGAAAATCTGCATGATGGTAGTGGCTACTTTATAGTCCATCCCGAAGAAATCCATTCCGTCAAAGGTGGCAGCTGTAAAAGGTTTGCGCAGGGCATATACCAGTGAGTATGACAGTAGTGCCGCCCCTCCTGCCCACAGGATAAACAGGAAACTGGATATCTGTTTGTTTGTTTCGCTTTTTGCTTCCATTATACTAATTGATATTGACTAATTGTTTTGTTTCTTTTCTTTGTAGGAACCTCACTCCTCGTGTCCTTGGATTGCTGTTTCCGGAAGCAAAAGTAGGAGCCTTCCGAGAGAGAAAAAATGAATCTTTATGATTAATATTTTTCATATTCCACCTGTTGTATGATGTAACATTAATGTAATGTATATGTCATTGTATGTTCATATAAAAACTTGTATTTTGCAAGTTCAATAAAGAAGAAGAGAACAATGAATGATTTGATAGAAATATACCGAAGAATAGAATATCTCCGTAACAATGGTTTGAAAATGAAGGAGATAGCAGATTATGTAGATATAGCTCCCAGTGTCTTGTCTGCTCTTTATTCCAGCGTTCTGCCCACTTATGTAACCTCATTGAAACAAGGACACTCTGAAGAAGATTCATTAGATTTGGCTTTGGCGCAGGTCAATAATGTGTCAAAAAAACGTCTGTTGGGCAATTTGGCAAGTATCAAAGAGTTGCTTTTCAGTTTGGAACCTGCCCATGGTGAGGCAAAGACCAATCCTTTTATGGAGATGATGACTGCCGAGATGCAACGTTCCGTGCAGGAAGTTTATAATTATAGCGGAAGTTATCTGAGCTATAGTCTTTCTTCTTCGTGCCAATGCCTTAAAGTGGAACCCTATCTGATAGAGGCTTCCGAAGACAATACGTATGTGAAGGTGACTCACATGAGTGCCTATAATACAACGCATCGGGGAGTGGGATTATTCAATAATCATCAGAACGGGTATATTTTCTTTAACGAGCGCGAGTCACCGCAAATGGCTTTGTTCAGTATTTATCTGCAATTGCCGATGTATGATTTTCCGCCGTTCCTTAAAGGTTTGTATCTTAGTCTGGATTACAACAGGAATCCGATAGCGCGCCGTATCTTGTTTGTAAAGCAAGGAGACAGTACAGACATGGAGGAATTCCTGGAATTGAAAGGGGAGCTGGTTCCACTCGATAAGTTGACAGAATTACAAAAGAAGTATTATGACTATACTTGTCAGGAGGGAGATTGTATCCGTACCTGCATGGTTCCGTCTCCCCAACTGAATGAAAATGATTTGGAGAGGGAAAAAAAGATTTTGTCTTTATGATTCGTACATTGGAAACGGCTTGTAATAACAACATATCGCATCCGTCGCTGTTACATAAGCCTTTTCTCTTCCTTGATCAAGCCTTTTTATACGGATGTATTCTATCTCCCAAGTCTTTGGAGTTATCTCCATAAGCTTTGGAGTTGACTCCCAAGGCTATGGAGATAACTCCAAAGGCTTGCGGAGATAAAACAA
>ERZ859732.423-NODE-423-length-17231-cov-2.128726_pt1 | contig 17231 bp, 23 predicted proteins | sample MGYA00510123_ERZ859732 | MGnify/ENA primary metagenome ERZ859732 (study PRJEB30046, sample SAMN00715133) | human gut metagenome | study: EMG produced TPA metagenomics assembly of the A metagenome-wide association study of gut microbiota in type 2...
CTTATCTCATTATATTTTTATTTTCCTTTTGCACAGGCACATATAAAAAGAAATATAAGTACGCCTGCTCCAATTGTAAATATTAAAGTTGATTTTAATATAATAAATATTAAAATTGCTATTGTTGCTACAATTGATAATATATTTTTAATAGTTTCTTTTTCTTTCTTTTCTTCAATTTGTTCTAATATTTTTTCGTGTTCTTCTTGTTTTTGTTGTTCAATTTTTTGATTCAATACTATTTGCAAATTGTTAAGAACTTTTTGAACTTCTTCTTTTTTTTCTTCTTCAAGTTTTTGATCTTGTTCAGCAATAAAAACATAATTTGTTTTAAATATTTGATATACTTCTTTTAATGTTTTATTATAAATTGTATTTAAATATTGAAAACTTAATGTAGAAGTAGAGAATAAGTTCAAAATCCTTTCACGCTCTTTTATATAATTAAGTTCAATATATTTGTTTTCAAAATCTTCTTCTTTGATTTTAAATTGATTATAAAAGTAATTAAAAAGCTTTTCTTGTAATATTTGTTTGTCTTGTCTTTCTTGTCTCTTTTTGTTTTTTTCACTAACAAAGCTATTATTTAATTTTTCAATTTCCATTGTTAAAGCTCCCATTTTTTTATTTCCTCCTAAATTTTATATTATTTTTGTTAATAGTTCAATAGTTATGCTTCAAGTTTTTCATATTCTTTAATTGATAATCCATTTATTGTAAAATTAATATTAAATATTCTGATTGAGTTTTCATCAATATATTTACTTATTTGAGATCTTATATAGTCTACTTCTTCGAAAGTAAAATCATTTCTTTTTGAATAATAAGCTATATAAGAATATGCGTTCATTTTATGATGAGGGTTATTGATTCTATCTATTGCATTTTCGATACATTTATTAACTAATTTATTCATTTTTACCACTCCTTTTTTTTATTTCAAGTATTGACAAGTAAGAATTTTTATTTTATTATTTATTTAAATATTTTTGAAATGTGTCTTGAGTTATTGGAATATCATTGTTAAGTGCGTATTCTTGAAACTCTTCATATTTTGAAAGTAGATTATTATTATATTTTTGCATTGTTTGAAAGTATTTGATGGATATTGCAAGCAATGCAATTATTATTATATTTCTTAATATTGTTTTAAAATTTAAATAATATGTTTTTTCTTTTATTTTTATATATATTTTCATTTTTTATAATTCCTTTCTTTTGTTAAAATTTTCTTACTTGTCAAGATTAATAACAAGTGGGAGCTGGGATTATCTATTAGCCCAGTAACTAGATATACATATATTTTTTGAGTATCTTTTCCAATATTTTTTTAATCTTTCGATATATTTGTTTTGTAGATCTCTTATAATTTCTATTAGTTCATTTTGTTCTTCTTTTGTCATATATCTTATAAAATATTTTTTTTCATCTAAGAAATCAAAGCCGATTCTTTTGCTATTTGTGTAAGGAGAATCAAAATATATCCCAGTATAGTCATATTTTCCACTTGCTCCGCCTGTCTTTTCTAATTTTTCTTTTTCTTCTAAGTAATTATCAATATTCCTGTATGGTAAATTTAAACCGATATTATAATTTATAAAATATTGTTCTGTTTTTCCTGGTGCTGGTGTTTCGTCATCGTACCACAAAGTTTTACTTATAGATGGATCATTTTCTAGTTCTAGTATGTATCCATCATTTGTTAAGAATAATATTCTTTTTTTATAAAAGTATTTGAAATCACTTTCATTTGCGTATTCATGGATTTCTTTGTAATATTTTTTAAATTCGTCATAGTTTTCAATTATTTTAAAATTTTTCATTATAAAAACCACCTTTCTATTTTTTCTCGAAAGATGGTTGATTTTTTCTTTTTTATATGTTAATATAAATACAGAAACACCTTTCGAGGTTGTTTTGTTGCTTGTATATAGTAAGTGTCCGCCAAGATACTTTTTACTATATGCAAGTTTTTTTATTTCCCTTAACTTGATTATATTATATCATTGTAGCTACAATATGTCAATAGATTTTATGAAAAAAGTTTATTTTTTTAAGTATTTTTCTATTCCTTCTCGTGCTATATCTGAATATTTTTTGTTTTCTTTTTTTAATTTTTCATCTAGTATTTTAGCCATATACATTGGCACACGAACGCGATATGTTTTACTAGCAGGTTCTTTTTTATTTTCCATTTTTATCAACTCCTTTATTAATATATTTATATTATACCATTGTGGCTACAATATGTCAATAGATTTATTAAACTTTATAAATAAAAATAAAGGCTATCAACTAGCCTTTATTTGGATTATTTGTTTTTGTCATAATAATTAATAATTTTTTCAAGCTTGTTTTCGTTGTCAATATTTTTGGCGATGCTTTCTGGTATTTTTTCTTTTGGAAATTTGCTAGAGTTATTATCTCTTATTTCTTCTAATGTTCTTAATATATTAGCTAATAATAAGAAAAATAGCATAAATGCGGCATCAAGAGCCATAAACTCAATAAAGAATATTATTCCATTTTCTTCTGTTACTGCTGCAATCATAATCCCTAAAATAACCATAAATATAGCAATTGAATAAATAATAATAAAATATTTAGTAGATCTTTTTTCGTGTTCCATTTTTGATCCTCCTTTTATATTAATTATAACATTGTGTTCCAATATTTGACAATATATATAATATAAATAAAAGGTATAGTGTGAATCGATTTATAGATAGGGAAGAATGAATAAATAGTTATTTAATATTAAATATATTTGAGATTATTTTGTTATAGGGATTGGCGGTTGATTATGTTACCTTAGCATAAACAAAGAAAAATAATAAAAATATACACAAATAGAGAGAATACACAAAATTAATATAATATATAAAATACATCAAACCATTGATAGAGTAAGAATACAAAGGAAAGTAAACATTACACATAACCCAAATTTTGCGCAATGTTTTGATGCCAGGGGTACCCACCCCTATAATAAGAAAGGCAAGGCAGGGTATGTAACCCTCTTAAAAATTCGCATTTCACAAAAAGAGTTTAATGTGAATACAACAGGAATGTTTTGTGAATATTGCCTAGAAATTGTTGACTTTAAAGATAATATTGATAGAATATAAGTATAACTTAGCTAGGTTATTAAACAGACTATAGGCCCAGTCTGTTTGGTAGCCTATTTATTTTTTCTTAAAAGAAATGACCCAAAAGGTGATATGGTAAAACTCGTTATTTATATATAATAACTTTTACCAGAAAAAATAGCATAAAAAACAATGTAATATAAGTTAGAGTAAGAATACATCAGATTTTTAAAATGGACATCCAATGTCCAAAAATTGTAAAAAATGGACATTAGATGTCCAAAATTACAGGAGGAGTTATAGGAAATATAAGTCAATAGAGAAAAGGACGATAATAAATCCTGATACAGGTGAGTTTACAGAAAAAAAGAGATATATAGATAGCTTATATTCAAAAAGAGGATATGTATTAAAATATAACAATGATTATATAAAGTTGTTTTTAGATAAAGGTTTACCAGATGAATGCAGTTTAATTGATTGCGGAAAATTTTATAAATTAATTAGATATATAGTCGGAGAAAATCAATTGTTAGGATACAGAAGTGGAAATATAAATCCCTTAACGATAAATAAAATGTCAGAATTGTTTAATTGTAGTGAGAGACAAACAAGAAGATTTTTAAAACAAATGAAAGATTATAAAGTAATAAAAGAAGTGTGTATAAATGATGTTAAATGGTATGCAGTAAATCCGTTATATGCTTTAAAAAGCAAGTATTTGTCACTAACAACATTTATTATATTTCAAGAAGAACTTATACCAATATTACCAAATTGGGTAATACAAAATTTTATGCAAGAAGCTCAGGAAATATTGGATAAAGTAGAAATAAAAAAATAGGAGATTTAAAATATGAAAATAATGATAAGCCAACCTATGAGAGGAAAGACAAACGAACAAATAAGAAATGAAAGACAAGAATTAGTAAGACAGTTAGAAAAGCAAGGACATGAAGTAATAGATACTGTATTAGATATATCAGAAAATAAGAGTCCATTATTTTATTTATCAAAGTCAATTGAACTATTAGATAAGGCAGATGCAGTTGTATTTATGCCAGGGTGGCAACAAGCAAGAGGTTGCAAAGTAGAGGAAATATGTGCAAGGGAATATGGAAAATTCTTAATGTATTTATAGGAGGAAATTACAAATGATTTGGACATTAATAATAGCATGGATATTAACATGGTTTGATATAGATCAGATAGTAGTAAATGCTATAAATCAAATATTAAATACAGATTATACAACAGCTGTGTATTGGTTGATAGCAGTTGTAATAGGAATAATTGTATATTTTAAAGTTAATTAAGTGTAATTATGTGGTGGCGAAATAGGTAGACGCTTTATGACAGAAATGTCGGTTGTGCTTCAGAGTCAAACCAGGTGATTTGCTCATAGTAGATTAAGTTCGAATTGATGATGTAGTTTAGGTAACTACATCATGTTAGGTGCAAATCCTAATCCACATATGTACTTAATTGCTAAGATATTATATGCCTTTTTAGTTTAGTGGGAGAACACCGCTTTTGTAGAGTGGTTGCGATAGTTCGATTCTATCAAAAGGCATCAATTAAATATATTATTAACCAAGTGCTAAACTACAATATCATGTAGCTTGGAATTAATTAACAAGTAATCAGACATAAGGATACTTTTGTAAGGTTGCTTTCTATTCATAGAGATATGTGTAGAGAAGAAGTAAAATTCAATAGTTATTAATGTGCAAATATTATTGTTTAGTAAAACATTAGAGTTGTCGTAGCCATAATAGACGGACTAGTAGTCAATAAGCCTATATCTCATATATAGCAAGTATGAAGCAATGTAGGTAATGCTAAAAAAGGCTATTTCTTGTGAAGTTTCTTAATTGAAACTATAAGACATAACTAAGTTAAAGTAGCTCAAACAAGATAATTAATCAGCAAATTTTATTTTGATTATTAGGTAAAATAATACAATATTAATCTGAATGATGGGTGAAATTTAGAAGTAAGCAATCTTCTATGTGCTAGTAAGGGGCAAGAAGTATAAAGGTCGCAACTTTATGCTCAGACTTGTTCTCACATTGGTTGAATAACTAAAAAAATAATTATTTGTAAGGCGAAAGCTTAATAATATATTTACTTATATAGCAGGTTAGAGAAAAGGTTATCTCGTCAGTCTCCTTAGCTGAAGATACTAGGTTCGATTCCTGGACCTGCAACCAGTAGAAAAATCAAACAATGTAAATACATGTTTGAAATGAGGAGTAATGTATTACTTCTCAATATAAATCTTGTTTTAGTTTATTTGGTAAAATATCGGTAAAAAACGAAGAAGGTAGTTCGATTCTATCAAACATGGCATTTTCTCCTTTCAATTTTTATTAAGTATTAACTACTAAGTGAGGTTAATAGCCTCACTCCATATCTGGATATAGTGTTTAATGGTAGCACAAGTGTAAACATTTAGAGTTGGTTCAAGTCCAACTATTCAGACCAGAGGCAGTTGATGGGTCTGTCAGGTACCATAAAATCCTGGAGTGTCTTTTTGGTTGGACTATAAAGAACCATACATTTTTATTTTTGTAAGTTGTATGCAGTAATATATTATCTAAAGTGAAAATCAGTTCAATGTGAACCAATGGATAAAGATTGCAATCGATATATTATTGCATAGAGCTTATAAAGAAAGGTTTTGTTATGCAAATAGGAGAGTATATTAAGTTAATACTAGAAAAGAAGAATATAACCCAACAAGAATTAGTAAACAGATTAAACAAGATAAATTTAAATGTAAATGGTGGAAAATTTACTAGATTTTATATTTCTAATTGTTTAACTGGAACTAGACCGGTAACACCAGCAATGGCAAGACTAATAGAATTAGCTCTAGAATTGCCTAAATATAGTATTGTTAAGTTAGTTGGGTTACCTACAACAGCGTCTAGTCAAAAAGAATTAGAAAACATAGATGCAAGGTGTGATATGAAGGCAAGAATACGAAGAAACAATAAAAGAAATAATAATATTGTTAAAATCTAAAAAGAAGATAGATGAATATTCATACTGCACTATGTGTGAAAGCTTGTATCAATTATTATTACAATATTTTGATAGTGGGATAGGAAAAATAAATAGACAAGAAATAGAATTAAATGCTTGTAAGTATGCAATTAAATTTTTAATACCAATAACAGAACAGAAAATAATATCTTGTGAGGTAGAATATCAGTCTAAATATTATGAATTATATCAAAAATTAATGGCTTTTGCAGGAAGAAGATCATTAGAGCATTTTTTTGATTATATGGAAATGAATAACACAAAAAGAGTGTTAGCTAATAGAAGAGGAATATTGAAACCATTTCTGTTTTATTTAAACAAGATTACATTTTCAGACACTTTAAAATATATAGTAGCAAGTTATCCACCAAGTGCAGGAAAATCGGTTACATTGACATTTTGGACTGCTTGGCTATATGGAATTAGTAGAGATTATTCAATTATAAGAATGTCTTATTCAGATGATCTAGTAGCAGGTTTTAGTAGAAATGTTAGAGAAATTATAACAGATAAGCGATACAGAGATGTTTTTCCTGAATATAGACAATATGGAGATAATCCATTTGCAACTAAAGAAGTATATAACTGGAAGCTAAAGGATAGTAGTGTTCCAGCAAGTCATATAGCAGTATCAAGAGATGGACAAGTAACAGGAAAAAGAGCTAATAAGGCAATGATATTTGATGATATGACCAAAGGAGCTGAAGAAGCGACAGATAGTCTTATACATCAACAATTATATAATAAATGGACTGGAAACTGGATTAATAGACGAGATGGAGATAGTACAAAATTTGTATTTGCAGGAACTATGTGGTCGCCAGAAGATATTTTAAATCGAATTATTCAAGACAGAGAAGCAATATCTGAATTAGTACCAAGTAAAAAATTCAAATATGTTTGGGAAAGTAAAGATGGAACAACAGTAGTAATAAGAGTTCCGTTGTTAGATGAAAATGATGAAACTACATGTAAAGCGATAATGACAACAGAAGAAGCAAGACAATTAAGAGATGTAACAGATGATTTTCAATGGGCTTGTGTATATCAACAGGATCCGATACCAGCAGAAGGATTGGATTTTGCAGATGAATTATTAAACCATTATGAGCAATTGCCAGTAAATGAAAATGGAATATCAATATGCAGTAATTATTCTTTGGCTGTATTGGATACTACAAGAAGAGGAAAAGATAATGTTTCAATGCCAATTTTCAAAACAGACGGTAGAAACTATTATATGATAGATGTTATATTTAAAAAGAAAGCAATGACAGAACTCTATGAGGAAATTATTGCGAAGATTGAAGAACATCATATAACATGGCTAGTAATAGAAAATAATACAGATACTTCATTAAAAGTTTTGTTAGATAAGATGCTAGAAGAAAAAGGAATATATTATTGTTCAATTACTGAAAAGTATAGTACGCAGAAAAAAGAACAGAGAATAAAAGATAATCAAGGTACATTAAGAAAATTGATGTATTTTAAACCAAAGAGTAAGTATAAACCTAATAGTGATTATGGTAAATTTATGAAAAATCTTACTACATATAGTTTTGATTATCCTAATAGAAATGATGATGCTCCAGATAGTGCTGTATTATTTGTAACAGAAATTATATTACAAAGAGGGAAACCAAGTAAACCTCAACCATTAGATAGAAGAAGATTAAGAATATAGAAGTTCAATAAGAGGTGTTTGAATGAATATTTGTTGGAAATGCCAGCATTGGCAAAATTGTTTTAAAAATAGATATGGAAACCAAAAACAAGATTATATGAAAAAAATTAATCGAATACGAGATTCTTGGGGACAATTTGTAATATATGTAGAAGAATGTGAGAACTATTTGCATGAAAAGCAAAAAGTAGACATAACTATGGAGGAGAAGAGACTATATGATATAATGTATCAAGTAGAAAACTATTATAACAATAGTTTGGGGAAATAGATACGGTTATAAAAAAGGTGGAGGGATTAAGTATCTATATTAATTTATCTCCATTAAATTAAAAATGGGTTGTAAAAATCCATTTACAACTCATTTTAGAATATAAAGGAGATGCCAAAGGGAAGAAGTAAAAAAAGAAAATCAAGATGTATTAAATGAACCAGATGTAAGTATTCCAACAGATACACCTTTAGTACAACCTAAAGATGAACCTCAAAAAGTTTTCTTTGGTAGAAGAACAATTTATTCGTCACTAAAGAAAAATGAACTTACAGCTGAAAATATAATAAAAATATTACCATCAGTATTAAGAATACATGAGATGAATGCTGCTGAAATAGATTATTTATGGAGATACTATAAAGGTGAGCAACCAATTTTGCATAAAATAAAAAAAGTAAGACCAGATATAAATAATGTTGTTTTAGAAAATCATGCATTTGAAATTGTTGAATTTAAAAAGTCGAATGATTTTGGAGAACCAGTCCAATATGTACAAAAAGGTGAGAAGGATACAGAGCAAGTAAATCCAGAGTTGTCATTATTGAATAAATTTATGGAAAGTGAAGACAAATCAAGTTGGGATAATGAATTGTCAGAATGGCAATGTATTGCAGGAACCTCATATAGATGGGCTGATACTGATACTCCAGAAGATGAAGATGAGGCACCTTTTGAAATGTCTGTACCAGATCCAAGAAGAACATTTGTTGTTAGATCTAGTGGAATAAAAAAGGAACAACTTTTTTGTGGGTATTATAGTTGGTTTTCAGATATTAGTATGACTGATGGAGGACTAGTAGAAGCTAATTCAAAATACAGAATTATAACAATTTATACAGATGATTTTATGTTAAAAATACAAGAAAAAAATAATAATTATGAAATTATTAATCAAACATTAAAAATAGGAGAAGAAGATCTAGATGTACAAGAGTACCCATTAGAGCCTAAAGGACAAAGAATTATAGAATATCCGTTAAATTCAGCAAGAATAGGATTAATAGAATTAGTAATAACTCAATTGAATGCATTAAACAAAATAAAATCAGATGATTTAGATGGAATAGATCAATTTGTTCAAAGTTTATTAGTGTTTGTTAATCAAGATGTTGATGTAGAAGATGTAAGAGCACTTGAAGAAGCAGGAGCAATAAAAGTATTTTCACAAGACCCTAATAAACCAGCAGATGTAAAATTATTAACGCAACAACTTTTACATAGTGAAACTAAAATAGTAACAGATGATATATATAATAAAATATTAACAATCTTGGGGATACCTAGATTGAATGATAAGCCATCTGGTGGTGATACAGGACAAGCAAGATTGCTTGGAGAAGGCTGGACAATGGCATATCAAAGAGCCAAACAAGATGACTTGAACTTTAAAAAATCAGAAAGACAATTTTTAAAACTTGTTTTAAAAATATGCAAAGCAGATACACGAAAGAATAATGATAAGATAAAGGTTTTAAAAATATCAGATATAGATATTAAAATACCAAGAGATAAATCAGATAATTTATTAGTAAAAGCTCAAGCATTATTAAATCTATTAGAAGCAGGAGTACATCCAGAAATAGCATTTACTGTTGTTGGATTATTTGGAGATCCACATGATGTATATCAAAAAAGTGTAAATTTTCAAGGGGAAGATTTTTGGAAGAAAATGAAAGAAATATCAGAAAGTAAATTAAATCAACTATCTGATAACCAAAATATAAACCAAGAAGAAAATAAAAATCCAGCTAGTGGGGTTAATAACTAGCCATATCAATATGTGAGAGACACAGAAAAAACGAGATATGAGAAAGGAAAAACATGGAAGAAGAGTTAAATCAAATTTTATCTAATGAAAATTTAGATCAAGCAGGTAGAGTTGAAGCAATAAAAGCTTTTGTAGGAAAAGACTTTGTTCCAGCTAAAGAACACAAAAGAGTAAAAGATGAATTAAAAAATAAATATTCAACTATAGAAACAGAATTTAATAAATTTAAAGAAGAAAAAATGACAGATGAAGAAAAACAAGCTGAAGCGATAAAACTTGAAAAAGAAAAATCAGTAAAACAAAGTAAAATGCTTAGCCAACTATTAGCTGAAAATACTTTTTCAAAAGCAGGATTTAATGAAATTGATTATAAAGATATTATTCCTAATATTATACAAGAAAATCCAGAAACAACAAAAGCTATAGCTACAGCTATATGTAATTCGATGCTAAATCAAAAGAAAACAATAGAAGAACAAATAAAAAAACAAATTATTAAAGGACAAGGAAAGCCAGAAGGTGGAGATAATCCAGATGATGGAATAACTGAAATTGATAAATATAAAAAAGCCTATGCGGAAGCGGAAAAAAGCGGAGACAGAATAAAAATGGCAACATATACAAGGCTTATTTCACAAGCACAATTAAAGAAATAAAAGAAAGGAAGTAATAAACAAGGGATAATGTAATACAAAGTTTTGGAGCACCAAATTATAGTGGAATGCTTTATTCAAAAAGTAATGTAAGAACACCATTATTATCAATTATAGGAGGAAAAACAAAATATACCGATTCTGTAGAGTTTGTTTTAGGACAAAATTATACAACAGAAGAGGGAGATATTCCAAATATATCAGAAAGTAAATCATTAACTGCACCAGATGCAACATTTGTAACAAGAGCACAAAATACAAATGTAACACAAATATTTATGGAAAGTGTAGCTATATCTTATGCAAAACAATCAAATATGGGAACATTAGCAGGAGCTAATATTGCAGGACAAGTAGCAAATCCTCAAAATGAATTAGATTTCCAAATTGCTAGAAAAATGGATAAAATAGGTAGAAGTATTGAAAAAACATTTATTCAAGGAAAATTTAACAAGGCTACAACAGATACCGAAGCAAACAAAACAAGAGGTATTGATGAAGCAATTACAAGTAATATTATAACAGCAAGTAAAGCTCCGCTAGATATTTGGCTAGTAAATGATTTAATGATAAAAATGAAAGGCAATAATGCTAATATTATAGGATTAACATTATGGGCTGATACAGTATCAATAAATCAATTGAATGGTAGTGCTGTAGAATATGGCTTAAAATTAGGAGAACCATATCAAGGAATGTATGGATTACAAATAAGAGACTTATTGTTACCATCAGGAACAGTACATATTGCAGAGGGTGAGTTTATACCAGCCGGAACAGTATATTTATTAAATTTAGATGTAATGCAACCAATAGAACAACCAACACCAGGTAAAGGTAACTTTTTCTTAGAACCACTTGCTAAAACAGGTGCAGGAGAAAAATATCAAATTTTTGGACAAATTGGACTAGATTATGGAGCAGAATTTTTACATGGAAAAATTACAGGGTTAGCAACAACATTCACAAAACCAGAAGGAAAGAAAGTTGTTTTAGTAAATGCTAGTGACATAAAAACAACAGCTAATGCCTAACAAAGGAGAACTAATCTATGATGAGTGAAGAAGAACAATTAAAGGAAATGAGAGTAGAAATTCTTGAAGATAGTTTAGACAAAAGCCAAGATGAAATTTTTAAGTTAAAATTAAAACGAGCTAAACAGAGGTATCTTAGATTAGTTTATCCATTTAATAAAGAAATAAATGAATTACCAAATGAAAGAGCTCAAGATTGGCAAACAAAATGTGCAATAGAACTTTATAATTTAGATGGAGATGAAAATCTAACATCATATTCAGAGGTAGGATTAAGTGAAAGCTATGCTAAAGCAGGGCTTTCACAAGACTTATTAAATGAATTACCACCACCAAAGGCAGGTGTGATTTCATGAGAAGAAAGTGGAAAAAGAAATCTTTATATATAGCAAGTTTTACTAAAGACGATATAGATGATTTTGGAAATAAAATTTCTATATATGAAAAGCCTATATTTATTGGAAAAGAAAATATTCAACCATTAAGTGGAGAAAGCGATATTAAAGAATTTGGAATCAAGGTCAGTAAAATGCAAAAAGTTTTATTAGATTGGACTATAAAAATTCGAAACAAAAATACAGTTAAAGACATTAATACAATGCCAGTTAATGAGCTAAATAAAATGAAAGTAAGAGAATTGATGATGAAATATACATCAATAGATATGCCAATAAAGGAAAATGATTTGGCTTATTTAGATGGAGCAACACCTGAAAATGAAGAAATATATGGTGATAATGCTAATTATAGAGTTGATAGTGTAAGATATCAGAATAAAAAAGTAGCAATATATTTTGAAAAACTTCCCAATAAGTAGGTGATATTATGTCTAAATTTACTAGAAGATTGTCTATTGCCAGTTTAGACAAATGGATAAAAGATTTAGAGAAAAAAAAATCTAGTTATACTAAGGTGGCAGTTAGGATTGCAGATAGGTTAGCAGATATAATGATGGATTGTGACTTGCAGTCAGAAACATATAAAGTACCTGCAAAATTAAAAGGAAAAGTGGCACAAGCTGGAATAAAAAATGATACTCCAAAAGCAACATTTCAAGAGTATGGAACAGGTGTTATAGGGAGTCAATTTCCACATGTTTCAGAAGAACTTCAAAAAATGGGGTGGAAATATGATTTGAATAGACATGGTGAGAGAGGTTGGTGGTATCCAACAACAGAAGAGGATCCAAATCCATATAAATGGACCGACGAAAGTGGACAGTTAAGAGCTTGGACCAAGGGACAAGTTGCAACACGAAATTTTTATAATGCTTTGAAAAGAGCAGAAGAATTATTTTCAGAAGTTGCAATAGAAGAACTCATGAGAGAGGCGAACAAAATATGAGACCTAAAATATATGACAATATTTTTGAATATGCAAAAAAATATATTGAAAAAAACTCAATATATTCTCCAAAAGTTTCTAAAGCAGCTCCAACAGAGAGCAAGATTTTTCCGTTAGTTGTAATACCAGAATGTAAGATTATTATAGCTGATGAAACATTAAAATATGGAGAACAAAAATATAATTTGATTTTTGATGTAGAAATATATGCAACAGATAAAACAATAGAAAAGAAAAGAATTGCTAGGCAGACGATTATAAGTGAATTGCAACAGTTAATTTATGATGTTTTTGAAGAACATTATAAAATGTTGGGAGAAGAACCTCAACCAAGACCTAATGCTGATTTAAATGTTGCAAGAGAAGAAATAAAGTTTACTGCTAAAGTAAAGAATAACATTATTTATAGGAGGTAATGTAAAGGAACGAAGATGAAAAAATTGTAGGACAAAGTGATATAGGTGTAATGCTATATGGTAAAAAGAAGGGTACTGCAAAATTTACTGAATTAGTTGAAATAAAAGATACACCAGATACTGGTTCAGATCCGGAACAAATTGATGTTACAACATTGAAAAGAAAAAAAAAGGCTTATGTAGAAGGAAGAACAGATAATCCAACTCAATCATTTACATATAACTACACAGAAGATAACTTCCATACAAAAGTAAAACCTTATTGTGATGGAAATATTCATGATTTCTTAGTAAAATACCCTGATGGAACAGGAACTACCATAAAAGGAAGTGCGAAGACAAGAATCAATGGAATATCATTAAACAGTGCAATTGAAGCAACACTTATTATAACACCAGAAGATATAGACTTTAAAACAAGTACAGAAGTAACAGCATTATTGGCTGACTAAATTCAATAATTTAATGGAGGAAAATTATTATGGCAAAAATGATGGAGTTAGAGGTAAAAAATAAAAAATATCTTATAGGATTTTCTAATAGAGCATCTGTTTTAAAAGCAGAAAGAGAAGGCTTTATGAAAGTTTTAAATGAAACAGATAATGCACCAGTAGAAGGTGTTGCAAAGTTATTAAGATTAGGGATGTTAGAAAAACAACCAAAAATAACATTATCAGAATGTAATCAGATACTAGATGATTATATTGAAGAAAATACAAATGAAGATTCAGGAGTAGATGTTGGACAAATATCTGCGTTTATTATAAATCAATATATGGCTTTTTCAGGAGCCCCAAATGGAAAGAAGAAGATAAAGGAAATTCCAATAGTGGAGATATAAAACCAGATGGGGAAGAAAAAGTAAATAGTTTAGAAGAATTATTTAAAAAATATTTAATACAATTAGCATTACAAGTTCGGTATGCCTTTGCAAGAATTTTGGTACGATGACCCAGACTTGCTATGGACATACCGAAATTTGTATTTAAATAAAATAAAAAGTGAAGTTGAATTACAGAAATATATGATGAATTATAGTGCTTGGTTACAAGGTTTATATAATCGTAATGCGATTGTAAGTGCATTTAATGAAAAGGTAAAATATTTTGAGAAACCAATAGAAATTAATTCTAAGCCAAAAAGTATAAAAGAACAAAAATTAGAAATAGCAGAAAGAATAAAAATAAGAGCAATGCAAGGACAAATTATTTTGCAACAAAGAGGAGGGCAGTACAAGGGCTGAAAATAGTGTATCAACATTAGAAGACCAAATACTAGTAGATGTAAAAGAAGCAATACAAGGAATAAATCAATTAAAGAGTAGTATATCTAGTTTAAAAAGTTCATTAAATAATGTTGGCAAAAACAATGGAATATCAGATTTAAACAAGCAAATAAAACAAACATCGAATGTAAGTCAAAATGTAAAAAAAGCCCTTAATTTAGGTGCAATTGTAATTGGAGTAAGAAAAACAATTTCTGCACTTTCAAAGATGAACGATGAAAGCGTTAATTATGTAGAGACTTTAAATCTTTTTAATGTATCAATGGGGAAAGGCATAGAGGGTTTAAATCAATATTATGAAAAAGCTCTTAATTTTCAAAATAAATTAGAAGAGAAATTAGGAACAAATATAGAAGAAAGTATGCAATACCAGGCCTTATTTAATTCTATGTCAAAGTCAATGGGAATAAGTGCTAAATATGCGTATACATTATCAGAGAACTTTACAAAATTAGGCTATGATTTAGCCTCTTTATATAACATTGATCCAGAAAATGCTATGCAAAAATTAAGAGCAGGATTAGCAGGGCAAACAAAACCATTGCGTGATTTAGGTCTAGATATTACACAACAATCATTACAGCCAATAGTCGAAGAACTTGGAATAAAAAATTCTAAGGGAGCAACACAATCAGTAAAAAACATGTCACAAGCAGAAAAAATGATTCTTAGATATATTGCAGTATTGAAACAAGCACAAGTAGCACAGGGTGATTTTGCTACAACAATGGAAAGTCCAGCAAATCAGCTAAGAATGTTTAATGCACAAATAACAGCTTTTAAACGAAATATGGGAAATTTATGGCAAGGTGTTCTTGGAGGCATACTGCCATATGTAAATGCTATTATGATGGTAATAAATGAAATATTGAAAATGATAGCAAAACTATTTGGATTTAAGGTTTCAGAGCAAAAAGTTAATATAAGTGCTGATATTGGAGCTGATGATCTTGCAGATGATTTAGGTACAGCTAGTGGAAAAGCAAAAGAATTAAAGAATCAATTAATGGGGTTTGATGAAATTAACAATATTTCATTAGAAACTAAATCAAGTTCTGGAACATCAGGAACAACAGGTACAGGGATAGACCAAAGATTGTTAGATGCAATGAAAGAATATGACAATTTAATGGATAAAGTAAGTAATAAAGCAACAACTATAAGAGATAAGATTTTAGATTGGCTTGGATTCACAAGAGATTTAAACGGAGATTTGAAGTGGTCTTGGAAAAATATGAATAGCATTGCTAAAATAACCAGTATAATTGTTGGAACGATAGGTGGAATTTATCTTATAGGTAAAATTACAAAAACAATAACAGGGTTAAAAAATCTTATAAATGTATTAAAAACAGGTAAAGGTGCAACAACTACATTTGGATTAGGTTTACAAACATTAGGAAGTGGATTTTCTAATTTAAAAACATGGGTATCTATGGCTGTTGAACAATACAAGATATTTAGAAAAAATGGAGATAGTGTAATAACTTCCTTAGGGAAAACGGGAAGTGAGATATATTCTATAATTCCTAAATGGACAAAATTAGCTGGAGGAATAGCAGGTTTAGTTGCTTCATGTACTTTAGCTTATAACTCAATGAAAAAATTATCAGAAGGAACGATAAGTACACAAAATGCAATTTTAGAATTGACTGGTAGTATAATTGGGGCAACTACAAGTGGAGCAGTAATAGGTTCTGTATTTCGGACCAGCAGGAACTGCAATTGGTGCAATTGCAGGGCTTGCAATATCGGCTTCTACAGCATTAATTGGATTGACAACTACTACAACAGATGAGACAAAAAAAATAACAAATAATATAGATAATGTAAATTCAAAAATAAAAGAAATTGAAAATAGTTATCAAAAAAATATAGATACTATAAATCAAAAAAAAGAAGCATCATTATTAGAGATAGAAACAACAAAAAAACTAGAAGAAGAATTAAGTGGACTTATAGATAAAAATGGAAAAGTAAAAGAAGGATATGAAGAAAGAGTAGCAACTATTCTAGGTGATTTAAATAGTGCGTTAGGAACAGAATATAAGCTTACAGATAATCAAATATCTATTAATGGTGAGTTAATAGGAAGTTATGCTGAATTACAAGGCTCAATAGATCAATATATAAAAAAACAAGAACAAAAGATAAAAGCAGAAGCATATGAAGATATTTATAAAGAAACTCTAAAAGAGCAAATAAGCTTAGAAAAAGAGTTGAATAATGCCAATAACAATGTATATGAAGCAATGGTAAATGTTACAGAAGCCAAAAAGAAATCTGCTAATGCAACAGGATTCTTAGCAAAAGAACAAGCAAATTGGAACGAAAAAGTTGCAGAGGGAGATTTGAAAAAAGCTTTTAATCAACAAGCAGAATTACAACAAAAATTAAATACAACAAAGAACAAATTAAAAGAATGTAAAGAGGGCTTTACTGACGCATATACAGGAATGGCAAATACTTCAGAAATAGAAGGTCAAAAGATACTAAATAATACAGAAAGTTCATTAAATCAAACTAATAATTCAATTGCTATATTTGGACTAAAAATGAATGATTCATTCAAGAATATGGCTCAAAATAATGTGAATAATTATAGCAATGGATTATCTGGATTAAGTAGC
>ERZ859732.436-NODE-436-length-16935-cov-2.118720_pt1 | contig 16935 bp, 9 predicted proteins | sample MGYA00510123_ERZ859732 | MGnify/ENA primary metagenome ERZ859732 (study PRJEB30046, sample SAMN00715133) | human gut metagenome | study: EMG produced TPA metagenomics assembly of the A metagenome-wide association study of gut microbiota in type 2...
CTCCGGTCTGCAACACCGTCATCGCCGGTTCAAATCCGGCTGTCACCTCTCTTAAAAGGACTATATCAGTTTATGATATAGTCCTTTTTCATTACAATGATACCTTTTGACCCTTATATCATGTAATTAAATAACTCCCTTTTCGGAAAAGTGTTCCTACTGTATATAAACTCATTTTTATACGTGATAAATTGGAATTTTCTTAATTCTTCATCGCTGGTTTTTTTCTTTTCCAATTAATCAGCAGGCCAATCGTGGAAACAACAAAAATTAATGCCGATGTTAAAGAAATAATTCCATCAGTAACCACAAATATGATAAACGTAGCTAATGGAATATAATTAAGAATACTTTTCAAAATTTTCATGTTCAACCCTCCCTTAGGCTTCATAATTGGTTTTTCTTTATTTTACCACATGACAAATGGCTTTGGTAGATTATTTTCATTATTGCATTGGTTTGATTGTCTTTTCTATATACGCAATTTCTTCTTCTGTGAGATTGTATTTCTTATAGAGCTGTTGGTCTATGTTTGTGTTCATGCTATTCATGTAATTTATATTTATTCATTGATTGGGAGTGGGAACACAATTCCGAAAAGGGACTTAAATAACAAAATATGTACCAGGACGAACATATTCTAGCATGATAAATTATGAATTACAATATATTTAGATTCAAAACAGTCAAAATCGGTCAATAAAGGATAGCGACCAAATCAGAATTAGTCAATTTGAACTATTAATGTTAATTATAAATTAGTAATAGAAAAGATTCTAAAAATAGTAATTAGGCAAGTATTAATGATATATATAGTATATTCTGCACAAAAATGAATGTTGCATTTGCATATATTGCACAATTATAAAACTTGCTTTATAAATTTTTAACAATTTTTAGTGTGATTATTTGTGAATATAAATGACGGATTATGATTGACAATGACGGATTATGAAAATATAATTATACTACAAGTTAAATGAATATTGAAATGTTTAATACAGTAATTTGAAAATGAGCATTAAATAAATGGCTTATAAAATAAGTCTTTGAATAGTTTGATAAACAGGGGGGATTAGATGCTGGCGGAAGATAGATGCAAAAAAATACTCGATATATTAGATTCGATGGGAAGTGTGACTGTACAGCAGCTTATGGATGAGCTTGAAATCTCTGAGTCGACAATCAGGCGTGATCTTGTTGCAATGGATAAGAAGGGGTATCTCACCAAGGTACACGGTGGTGCGATTGCAAATAATACGAATATCCATACTCAGGATGAGAAGGTTATCAACAGGCTTAAGCAGAATCGCAGCGAAAAGGAACAGATTGCCAGATATGCGGCATCACTTATTGTGGATAATGATTTTGTTTATATAGATGCCGGTACTACAACGGCAGTCATGATTGATTATATTACTGCAAAGAATGTGGTTTTTGTTACAAACTCTCTGACTAATGCCAAGAGAATTTCCGATAGGGGATATACAGTATATATTCTGGGTGGCGAGTTTAAGTCCACTACGGAGGCTATTGTAGGAGATGAAGCAGTTGTGACGCTTGATAAATACAATTTTACGAAGGGCTTCTGGGGTGCAAACGGAATTACGGTGAAGAATGGATTTACGACTCCGGAGATAAAGGAGGCCATGGTTAAAAAGAAATCCATGGAGAATAGCAAGGAGAAATACATTCTTGCGGATGACAGTAAGTTTTCACAGGTATCAAGTATCAAGTTTGCTGATTTTGAAGATGCTGAAATTATTACAAATGCACTAAGTAATGATAACTATAAGAAATACAAAAATATTAAGGAGGTCTGACATGATTTACACAGTTACTTTTAATCCATCATTAGATTATATAGTTGATGTAACAGATTTTAAGACAGGAGTGGTCAATAGAACGACTGGAGAGAAGATTTTTGCAGGTGGTAAGGGTATCAATGTTTCCATGGTTCTTAAGAATCTTGGAATGAGCAATACTTCACTTGGTTTTACAGCGGGTTTTACAGGAAATGAAATTAAAAGACTTCTAGCAAAAAAAGGTGTTAATACTGATTTTATAGAGGTGGAGGATGGTATTTCACGTATCAACGTGAAGCTTCGCTCAAATGAGGAATCTGAGATTAATGGTCAGGGACCGGTAATCACTGAGGACAATATTAAAAAGCTTTATGAGAAGCTAGACTGCTTAAAGGAGTCTGATGTGCTTGTGCTCGCAGGAAGTATTCCTGATGTGATGCCTTCATCAATGTATATGGATATCATGAAGCATCTTGAGGGCCGCGGAATAAATATTGTGGTTGATGCGACAAGAAATCTGCTCACAAATGTGCTTGCATATAAGCCATTCCTCATCAAGCCAAACAATCATGAGCTCGGTGAGATATTCGGGGTTGAGATTACAGACAAGGACGATGTAATAAAGTATGCAAAGAAGCTTCAGGAGCAGGGCGCAAGAAACGTGCTTGTCTCAATGGCAGGTGACGGAGCAGTGCTTGTTACTGAGAACGGACAGGAGTTTAAGGCTAAGGCTCCTAAGGGAAAGCTCAAAAACTCTGTAGGTGCAGGTGATTCGATGGTAGCCGGATTTGTTTACGGATACCTCAAATCAAATGATTATAAGCAGGCATTTATTTATGGAGTATGTACAGGAAGTGCAAGTGCATTTTCTGAGGAGCTTGCTACAAAGCCTGAGGTTGAAGCACTTATTGATAAATGGGACAGTGCTTCCAATTAAATAAACGGTATCAAAAAGGTTGATATAAATAATTAATATATTCTATTAGGAGGAATGATGTATGACAATCAGGGATTTATTGGCAGCTGAGAGTATCAATTTGAATGGTACGCCTGCCGGAAAAACCGAAGCATTGAATCAGTGTATTGATTTGATGGCAAAAAGTGGCAAAATAGCCGATGTGGAGAAGTATCGCAAGGGTGTTTTTGCAAGAGAAGAGGAAGGAACAACAGGAATTGGAATGGGTATAGCAATTCCTCATTGTAAGTCTGATGCTGTTACTAAAGCAAGTCTTGCGGCAATGGTTGTAAAGGATGGGGTTGAATTTGAATCACTCGATGGTACACCTGCAAAGATTATTTTCCTTATAGCTGCACCAAACACAGAGGATAATGTGCATCTTCAGGTGCTCAGCAAGCTCTCTGTTATGCTTATGGACGAGCAGTTTACAAATTCTCTTATCAATGCCGGTTCAGTTGATGAGTTTTTAAATATTATCGATAGCGCTGAAAAAGCAAAGGATGAGAAAGAGGCTGCCAAGGAGGCAAAGGCGAAAGAGCCTGTTGAGGTGAAGAAGGACGATGTATTTATCGTTGCAGTTACAGCCTGTCCTACAGGAATTGCCCATACTTATATGGCTGCTGAGGCTATCGAGAAAAAAGCCAAGGAGCTTGGATATCAGGTAAAGGTTGAGACAAGAGGCTCAGGCGGAGCCAAAAATGTGCTCACAGATGATGAAATCGCAAAGGCTGCAGGAGTTATAGTTGCCTGTGATACAAATGTACCTACAGACCGCTTTGACGGAAAGAAGGTTATTGAGTGTCAGGTTTCTGACGGAATCAATAAGGCAGAAGAGCTTATAAAGAGAATTGCTTCCGGTGATGCTCCTGTATTTAAGGCATCAGGTAAAAAGGAGGCTTCACATTCATCAGTTAGTGGAAAGGAGAGCATTGGACATCAGATTTATAAGCATCTGATGAATGGTGTTTCACATATGCTTCCATTCGTAGTTGGTGGTGGTATCCTTATCGCAATCGCATTCCTTATAGATGGATTCAGTGTTGACCTTAATTCACTGCCGGCTGACCAGAGAGCAAATTTCGGTACTATTACACAGGCCGCAGCACTGTTTAAGGGAATCGGTGGAACAGCATTTGGATTTATGCTTCCAATCCTTGCAGGCTTTATAGCTATGAGTATTGCTGACCGTCCGGGTCTTGCAGTTGGTTTTGTAGGCGGTTCAATCGCAGCAAACGGTACATCAGGCTTCCTTGGAGCACTTGTAGCAGGTTTCGTAGCAGGATATATTGTGCTCCTCCTAAAGAAGGTATTTTCTAAACTTCCGGAGAGTCTTGATGGTATGAAGCCGGTTCTGCTTTATCCACTGCTTGGTATATTCCTGGTAGGCGTTATAATGCAGTTTGTAGTTGAGCCTCCAATCGGAGCTTTAAATACAGCTATAAACAATGGTCTTAATGGACTTAACGGTGCAAGCGCAGTAGTACTCGGAATACTTCTCGGAGGAATGATGTCGGTAGATATGGGTGGCCCTGTAAACAAAGCCGCTTATGTATTTGGTACAGCTTCAATCGCTGCCGGAAACTACAATATTATGGCAGCAGTTATGATTGGCGGTATGGTTCCACCAATCGCAATCGCTCTTGCAACAATCTTCTTCAAGAACAAGTTCACAGCAGAGGAGAGAAAGGCAGGACCTACAAACTTTATCATGGGATTATCATTTATCACAGAGGGTGCAATCCCATTCGCAGCATCTGATCCGCTTCATGTCCTTCCGGCATGTGTAGTCGGTTCAGCAGTGGCAGGTGGACTTTCAATGGCATTTGGATGTACACTCATGGCACCTCACGGAGGAATCTTTGTAGTTCCTACAATCGGAAATCCGTTAATGTATCTGGTAGCATTGGTAATCGGATCTTTCATTGCATGTGGATTACTCGGATTACTCAAAAAGAAAGTAAGTGAATAAGCAATCCTCAATTATCATTTAATCCAACCTATAAACTAATCAACAAAGGCACTGCTTCGGCGGTGCCTTTGTTGTTATGTTGTGTATTAAAAATTAAAAGTATAAACATTCTCTGAAATAACAGCCTCATGCCTTGACGAGTGAATTTTCGAAGCTTAAAGTAGTATTAGGATGAAATAGTAAGTCATAAAAAGCAATTATTTATGAGACTTAAATATAAAAAACAGTGAGGAAAATCATGGGTAAGGTTATAGGTATAGATTTAGGAACAACAAACAGCTGTGTGGCAGTATTGGAGAATAATCAGCCGGTAGTTATAACTAACAGCGAGGGTCAGAGAACCACTCCGTCTGTAGTGGCTTTTACAAAGAATGGAGAGCGACTGGTGGGCGAGGCTGCAAAGAGGCAGGCAGCAGTCAATGTGGATAGGACATTTTTCTCAATAAAGAGACAGATGGGAAGCGATTTCAGGGCAAAGGTGGATGGAAAGCTGTATTCGGCCCCTGAGATTTCTTCTATGATTCTCAGAAAGCTGAAAAAGGATGCAGAGGACTATATTGGTGAGGCAGTGACAGACGCCGTAATTACAGTTCCTGCATATTTTTCGGATGCGCAGAGGCAGGCAACTAAGGACGCAGGAAGAATTGCTGGGCTTAATGTGCTTCGAATCATAAATGAGCCAACCTCTGCGGCACTCGCATACGGACTGGACCATGGACAGCAGCAGAAAATTCTTGTCTACGATCTCGGAGGAGGAACCTTCGATGTGTCTGTTATCGAAATCGGGGACAATCTGATAGAGGTGCTTGCCACAGCCGGTGATAATCATCTGGGTGGAGATGATTTTGATGAGAGAATCACGAATTATCTTGTCACAGAGTTTTACAGACAGCAGAATGTGGATCTGAGAAAGGATAATACTGCTATGCAGCGTGTCAGGGAGGAGGCTGAGAAGGCAAAAAAGGTGCTTTCATCCTCATCCTCAACCACTATCAACCTGCCGTTTATCACCACTGTAAAGGGACAGCCGGTTCACATGGAGATGAACCTCACAAGGGCTGAGTTTAATGAGATAACAAAGGATCTGGTGGAGAGAACTGCCATTCCGGTAAATCAGGCACTTTCAGATGCGGGGATTTGTGCAGCAGAGCTTGGAATGGTGCTGTTGGTAGGAGGCTCGACACGTGTGCCGGCTGTGGTTGATGAGGTCAGAAGAATTACAGGAAAAGAGCCTTCACACAACCTGAATCCTGACGAGTGCGTGGCACTCGGTGCAGCAGTACAGGGTGGCAAGCTTGGTGGAGCAATTGTCGCAGGCAGCAGTGCGGCAGAGATTATACTGATGGATGTCACACCGCTTTCACTCGGAATTGAGACAGTTGGTGGTGTCTCAACCAAAATTATTGACAGAAATACGACTATTCCTACGAGATACAGCCAGATTTTTACAACTGCAGGAAGCTTCCAGACCTCTGTGGATATAAAGGTACTGCAGGGTGAGAGGCAGTTTGCAAGGGACAATAAGCTGATTGGAAACTTCAGGCTAAAGGGCATCAAGCCGGCTCCGGCAGGTGTGCCGCAGATAGAGGTGACGTTTGATATAGATGCAAACGGCATTGTGCAGGTTTCTGCAAAGGACCTGGGCACAGGAAAGCATCAGGAGATTACGATTACCGCAAGCTCAAATTTGTCTGATTCTGAGATTGAGCAGGCAATCCGCGAGGCACAGGAGTATGAGGCAACAGACGGACAGAGAAAGGCTTATATTGATGCAAGAAGTGAGGCTGATACGCTTGTGCGACAGGTGGAAAATGTCATGGCTGACAAGGAAAAAAGAAAGGCTATGGACAGCGCACAGAAAAAGAGTGTGAAATCGTCACTTTCATATGTGAAGAAGCTTATTTCAAGGACAAAGCCCGGAAATGTGAGCGAAGAGCAGGCTGCCGAGATAAAGCATGCGGCAGATGAACTGAGAAATGCGGCAGCGGGATTGATTTAATTATAGTAACTACTATTATTCATTTGGCTATTTACGAGAAGCGGATTTTCATATAAAATATGGGTAAGTGGTGAGTATTCATAACCACCCTGAATAGTTATAATGTTAATTTAAATCCGAGGAAATAGAAAATGAATGCGAACGATAAAACAGAAAAGGTACTAAGAGAAATTCATATCATGCTTTCAAAGGCGGAGCCATATAAGCCGGAGCCGAGCAGGGTGATCATAAACAAGCAGCAAATGATAGATTTACTTGCTGAGCTGAATAAGTGTATATATGCAATGCAGGATGAGTATGAGCTTACTGAGCAGAGTCGCAATCACGCAGAGAGAGAGTTCAGAAAGAAGGGGGATCAGATAGTCTGGGATGCAAGCAGAAAGGCTGAGGATGTGTATGCAGCATCGGTTATCTATACGGATGAGGCGCTTTCAAGAGTGCGTGATATTATCAATGATACCAACGAGTCACTTGAAAAGCTGTGCAAGAATATGAAGGATAGGATTGCAGAGCAGGAGAAGATAGTTAAAACTAACCAGTATGAGCTCAAGGGACAGCTTCAGGATTTGTCCGATACGGAGAAGTATCTTAAGATTATCGATGACAGAAATAAGGAGATAGAACGTCAGAAAAATGCAGGTAAGCCTGTAGAGGAGAGTACTATTGACAATGAAGAGAAGTCTATCTATGCAAACAGACAGACTGAAATCAAGGTAAATATGGATTATATCAGAAAACTGGGACTTGCTGAGGGCGAGGACCTGGGAGATGGTGTAGTGGGTGAAGTGAAGCTTGCAGACGATACACCTGATGCCGGCTCAAATTATAGCAATGATAAGGATGAAGCCAAGGCTGCCGGCTCAAAATCGTCTGTTGATGAGGATTATAAGGCAATAAGCAGAAAAGCCGGCAATCAACCTGCTATCAACACAAAGGAGGGGAAGGAGCTCACAGACGGTATCCACAGAATGTGGCAGAGTATCACCGGAAATAAAGGGAAATGAAACACACCTATGTAATATAAAGCAGCAGTTCAAAACAGAACGGCTGCTTTTTGGCTTATATTTAAAGTAGGTAATATTAAGCAGATTTTAAGAAAAACAAAGTGGATAATCTGATAAAATATAGCTGACTAACGGCAGGAGAAGGTTTCTGTTCAAAATTCATAGAAGGAGGATAATATGACAATATTAGTTTGTGATGACGACAAGGAAATAGTTGAGGCAATTGAGATTTACCTGATGCAGGAGGGCTACGACGTGGAGAAGGCTTACGACGGCATACAGGCGGTTGAAATTATGAAGAATAAAAAAATAGACCTCATGATAATAGATGTCATGATGCCAAAGCTCGACGGAATAAGAGCTACTCTGCAGATACGAAAGGAAAGCAGGGTGCCGATAATTATTCTCTCGGCAAAGACAGAGGATGCTGACAAGATTTTAGGCCTCAATGTGGGGGCTGATGATTATGTTACAAAGCCTTTTAATCCGCTTGAGCTTGTGGCAAGGGTAAAGTCACAGCTTCGCAGATATACCACTCTGTCAAGTAATGATGCAGCCGGAGACAAGGTTTATGAAGCCGGAGGCCTTTTGGTAAATGATGATTTAAAAAAGGTGACTGTGGATGGCGAGGAGGTAAAGCTCACACCGATTGAGTACAATATCCTGCTTTTACTACTTAAAAACAAGGGAAAGGTCTACTCAATAAACGAAATATATGAGAGTATATGGAACGAGGAGGCGATAGGCGCCGACAATACAGTTGCAGTGCACATCAGACATATCAGGGAAAAAATAGAGATAAATCCTAAGGAGCCACGCTATCTGAAGGTGGTCTGGGGAGTAGGCTATAAGATAGAGGACAACAAATGAAGCAGTATACGATAGGAAAAAAAGCAGCGGTCATAGTTTTACATCAGCTATGCATGATACTTATGGTGACAGGAGTGTTTGCCACAGGCTATGCATTCAGGCACGATGCGCATGAAAATATTGATATATATACACTCATATCGCTGGCGGGCCTGGTAGGCAGCTTTGTGAGCATGGCATATATGGCAAACGTGGCCGGCAGAAAATCAGAGGATGATTATACAATATACTATTTACCGATTGACAAGGTATACTCTGATGTGATGCTAGTGATATTTACACTGCTCATGGTATTTATGGGAAAAGTGATTTCAGGCGTAAAAAACCAGCATTTTGACTATGCATCACTTATTATGACGGCAGGCACATTTACTTTTTTGTTTGATCTGGCTTTTATTATTTTATACCAGAGCATTGTAAGGAAGATAAAAGGCAATATACTTTGCACACATAGCCTGATATACAAGGGCTATGAGCTTATAAAGAGGGTTATTGAAAAAAAGGATATCCACACACAAAAAAATAAAGAGATAATGCGCATACAGGAGGCTCTTGAAGCTATTTCGGAAGGAGCGCTTGACACTACACTCAATGTCAATGAGTTTCATGGACAGCAGAAAAATGTGGCGGAGGCTGTCAACCATATACGCCAGGGTCTTATGAGCTCGGTAAATGAGAGTCTTAAGAATGAAAAATTAAAGGCAGACTTAATAACAAACGTATCACATGATATAAAGACACCTCTGACTTCAATAGTCAACTATGTTGACCTGCTTAAGAGGGAAAATCTGGAAAATGAAAATGCTAAATACTATATACATGTGCTGGAGGAAAAGTCACAGCGCTTAAAGCAGCTTACAGAGGATTTGGTAGAGACATCAAAGATTACCTCGGGAAATGTGAAGCTCAATATGCAAAAGCTTGATCTGGTTGAGCTTTTATACCAGACCGGAGGTGAATTCAATGAGCGCTTTGAGTCGAGAAATCTGACAATAGTTACAAAAATTCCATCAGAACAGATATTTATCTATGCGGATGGGCGTCAGCTTTACCGCTCTATTGAAAATCTGTATACTAATGCCGCAAAATATGCACTGGAAAATACCAGAGTGTATGTAGAACTTGAAAAGGCAGATAAAAAGGCAGTTTTTACAATAAAGAATGTGTCTAAGAACGAGCTTGACATAGTAAGCAACGGAAATGTGGACCTGACAGAGCGTTTTGTGAGGGGAGAGAGGTCGAGAACCACTGAAGGAAGTGGACTTGGACTTTCGATTGCAAAGAATCTGACCCATTTGATGGGAGGAAAATTCGAAATTAAGGTAGATGGTGATTTATTTATTGCCACAATTACCTATAATATTATATAATAGTAAATAATAGAATTTTGAAATACACATACGGAGGTAGAATAAGTGAAATTATATGAAAATGGTGCTTACCTTTTAAACGGTAAGGAAGTAATAATTGATGGACCACAGGCTCAGGCAGCTGTCAAAAGCAAGACCGGCATGGACATCGATAAACAGACAGCTAAGCAGGAGACAATTGCTTACGGTATTTTAAAGGAGCACAATACATCCGGCAATATGGACAAGCTTCAGATTAAGTTTGATAAGCTTACATCGCATGATATCACATTTGTAGGTATTATCCAGACAGCACGAGCTTCAGGACTTGAGAAATTCCCTATCCCGTATGTACTTACAAACTGTCACAACAGCCTTTGTGCAGTTGGTGGAACAATCAATGAGGATGACCACATGTTTGGTCTCACATGTGCAAAGAAATACGGCGGAATCTATGTACCACCTCATCAGGCAGTTATCCATCAGTTTGCACGAGAGATGCTTGCCGGCGGCGGAAAAATGATACTTGGTTCTGATTCACATACACGCTATGGTGCACTTGGTACTATGGCAGTCGGCGAGGGTGGACCTGAGCTTGTTAAGCAGCTTCTCGAACAGACATATGATATTGATATGCCTGAGGTAGTAGGTATTTACCTGACAGGAGAGCCAATCAAGGGCGTTGGACCACAGGATGTCGCACTTGCAATTATTGGAGAGGTATTCGGAAACGGCTTCGTAAAGAACAAAGTTATGGAGTTCGTAGGACCGGGTGTGTCTAATCTGAGCGTTGACTTCCGTATAGGTGTCGATGTTATGACAACAGAGACTACATGTCTTTCTTCTATCTGGAGAACAGATGACCAGGTTAAGGAATTCTTTGAGATTCACGGTAGGGCTGAGGACCACAAGGAGCTTAATCCGGGTGAGGTGGCTTACTACGACAGATTTATTGAGATTGATTTAAGCCAGATCCGCCCAATGATAGCAATGCCATTCCACCCAAGCAATACCTACACTATCGATGAGCTCAATGCAAACCTCATGGATATTCTCGATGACTGTGAGAAGAGAGCTGAGGTAAGCTTTGACGGCAAGGTGAAGCTTGATTTAAAGAGTAAGGTAAGAGACGGAAAACTGTATGTTGACCAGGGAATCATCGCAGGCTGTGCAGGCGGTGGATTTGAGAATATCTGCGATGCGGCTGACATATTAAACGGACATTCAATCGGAGCAGACGAGTTTACACTGAGTGTTTACCCGGCATCTACTCCAATATACATGGAGCTTGTGAAAAACGGAGCTGTAGCGAAGCTTCTTGAGACAGGTGCAATCGTAAAGACTGCTTTCTGCGGACCTTGCTTTGGTGCAGGAGATACACCTGCCAACAACGCATTCTCTATCCGTCATTCAACAAGAAACTTCCCTAACAGAGAGGGTTCTAAGGTACAGAACGGACAGATCAGCTCAGTGGCACTCATGGATGCACGTTCAATCGCTGCAACAGCAGCAAACAAGGGCTTCCTTACATCAGCAGCGGATATTGATGTCAACTTTACAAAGCCAAAATATTTCTTTGACAAGACTATATATGAGAACCGTGTATTTGACAGCCATGGAGTGGCAGATCCTTCAGTTGAAATCCAGTTCGGACCAAACATCAAGGACTGGCCGGCAATGAGCGCGCTTCCTGAGAATATGCTCCTTAAGGTGGTTTCAGAGATTCATGATCCTGTTACTACAACAGATGAGCTCATTCCTTCAGGAGAGACATCATCATATCGTTCAAACCCTCTTGGACTTGCAGAGTTCGCACTTTCAAGAAAGGATCCTGAGTATGTAGGCAGAGCAAAGGAAATCCAGAAGGCCCAGAAGGCTATAGAGAGTGGTGAGTGCGCAGGAAAGGCTGTTCCTGAGGTTGCTGAAATCATGGGAGTAGTAAAGAAAAAATTCCCTGAGGCAAGCCATGAGAATATGGGCTTCGGAAGCACAATTTTTGCTGTTAAGCCGGGTGACGGCTCAGCAAGAGAGCAGGCTGCCAGCTGCCAGAAGGTACTCGGAGGCTGGGCAAATATCGCAAACGAGTATGCCACAAAGAGATACCGTTCAAACCTTATCAACTGGGGAATGCTTCCATTCATCATCGATGAGGGAGAGCTTCCGTTCCACAACCTCGACTATATCTTCCTTCCGGGAATCAAGAAGGAAATCGAGGATGCAAAGACGGAGTTTGAGGCATATGTTGTCAAGGATGGTGAATTAAAGCCATTTACACTGAAGATGGGTGAGCTCACAGATGATGAAAGAGAGATAATATTAAAGGGTTGTCTCATCAACTATAACCGTAAATAAGGAGAGTTTAATCCGATGGAAGAAACCGGAAAAGCTGGTAAAAAATCAAACATTGAGATAAATGAAGATAAGGGTGCGAAGCAGAATTCGCACCCGGGGCGTGAGGAATGGCCACATCTGATCAGAATAGGTGTCATGGTATTTGTCACGTTTGCAGTCAGTATACTGTTTTTCTTTGCACTGTACAGATTTGAGGGCTTTGCAGGCATATGGAGCAAGCTGCTTGCGGCAGCGATGCCTATTATAATGGGACTTGTGCTTGCATACCTGATGAATACTGTCATGCTGTGGCTGGAAAGATGCTTTAAAAAGCTTCTTTCCAAAAAGATAAAAAGCGAAAGCAAGCTGCGAAAGGTTTCAAGAGCTCTTGCAATCACAGGCTCGGTTATTATTCTTGTAGCGATTATTTCGCTCCTCATTGCGGCTATTGTGCCTTCTGTCATAGCAAGTATATCAGGACTTATGAAGACACTGCCAAAAGATGTTGCGGCATTCATCAACATGATAAAGAACGGCAATTTCGGGGACAGCAAAATTGCTGAGCTCGCGAGCACAGGTTTACAGGATGCAACCGACTACATTGAGAATTATGCCACAGAAAAACTGATTCCTGAGGCACAGAAGTATGTTGCACAGATTACAACCGGTGTGATTTCGGTAGTCAGAGGCTTACTCAATTTCATTATCGGAATAATCGTTATGGTCTATGTGATGAGTATTCAGGAGACTCTCGCAGGACAGAGCAAAAAGATAATATATGCTGTCTGCAAGCCAAAGACAGGTAATATCATCATTGAGACACTCAGAAAGACAAATGAGATTTTTGGAGGCTTCATAAGCGGTAAGATTATAGATTCACTGATTATAGGTGTGATTGCATATTTCGGATGTCTGATTTTAAGGATTCCATCATCGGTGCTCGTTGCAGTGATTATCGGCGTCACAAATGTGATTCCGGTATTCGGACCGTTTATCGGTGCAATTCCATCGTTACTCATAGTGGTAATTCAGAGTCCGTGGCATGCACTTTATCTTCTGATATTTATTGTCGTGCTGCAGCAGGTGGATGGCAATATAATAGGGCCTAAGATACTTGGCTCATCTACCGGTCTTTCGACCTTCTGGGTTATGTTTTCCATACTAATCGGCGGAGGAATGTTTGGTTTTCTTGGAATGTTACTTGGTGTTCCGACCTTTGCTGTGATATACTATATTGTGAGAAGAGTTGTTAATTATGCTCTCAGGAAAAAGAAGCTTCCTGAGGACACAAGGGATTATACAAAGACAACAGGTGTAGATACAAAAAATAATAAGCTTAAATACGAGTAGGTGAAATAAGTGGATAAATACGAATACAATCTCAAGCTGGATCAGATAAAAGCCCTAAGCGCTGAGGAGGGCTATATGAGCGCAGCAGAGATTGCAGATAGCATAAATTGGAACAAAATTAAAAATGTAAATACACTCGTTAAAATCGGCGAAATCTATGAGAAGGCCGAGAGATACCAGGATGCAAGGGACATACTTTTAATGGCCTATGACCGTTCACCAATCGGCAGGATGATCATATACAGACTGGCTGAGGTCGCCATCAAGATGGGTGATTATGATGCTGCTACAGAGTATTATGATGAGTTTGTTGAGATAGCGCCTCATGATGATATGAAGTATGTATTAAGATATGCCATCAAAAAAGGGCAGGGAGCTTCATTTGATGAGCTTATCACTATTCTTGAAGAGTACAAGGACGAAGAATACACTGAGGAGTGGGCATATGAGCTTGCATATCTATACCACAAGGCCGGAAAAGCCGATAAGTGTATAGATGCCTGCGATGAGCTCATTCTGTGGTTCGGAGACGGACCATATGTGGAGCGTGCGCTGGAGCTTAAGATGCTTTATCAGCCACTTACCAAGGCTCAGGAGGAAAAGTACAGACGATTCAAGGCAGAGAAGGAAAAGCCGGCTAAGATAAAGGATGAGGCTGAGGTCACTGAGATAGGTGCCATGGAGATGGTAAAGGGCGGAGAGATAGTGCATGATGACGTAACTATTCCGCAGATTACTGTAAATCAGGAGAAGTTCAATACTGTAAATTTACAGCAGGAGATTGCCAAGGGTATGCAGCAGATCATGGAGGCCAAGGGCAAGAATGAAGTTGCTGATACGATGGATACCATCAAAAAGATAGTTGAGGATATTCCTTATCTCAAGCTCGAAAAGGAGCAGGAAGAGTATGTACAGCAGCCGGAAGAGACAGAGCATATCGCTACAGATGAAGAGATAGATGGTTCACTTAAGCTGAATTTCAAGGAGCTTTTGGGTGAAGACGCTGACGGACAGATGTCTATGGTCATGAGTGAAAAGACTCAGCTTGAGCATCAGATTACAGGACAGATGTCTATACAGGATGTGCTTGAAGAATGGGAAAAAACCAGACATGCGGCTGAAATTGCACTTAAAGAGGCTGAGCAGCAGAAGCTTGAGTCAGCTAAGGCAAGAGCACTTCAGGAGGCAGGAGACATCATGGAGAGACTAAATGATGTCATTCCAAAGCTGGATGCAGGTGTCACTCCGAAGGAACTTCTTGAGGAGGAGTATTTGAAGGTGCCGGTTGATATTATAGAGCAGAAAGCTGCCGTGAAGGAGCCTGAAGAAGAGCAGAAACCGGATATGCAGGAGCTTTATGCAGATGAGACTGTGGATGAAGTACAGGAGCCGCAGGAAGCACCGGAAGATACTATAGACGAAGCACAGGAGTCGCAGGAAGTACCTGAAGATACTGCAGATGAAGTCAAGGAACCGGTTGGAGAGCCGGAGGATATAATTATGGCAGAGGAGTCTGAGAAAGACGAGATACTCACGCAGCCGACTACCATGATGCCTGAAATAACAGATGATATGTTAAATGCCGATGATGATACATCAGATGATGAGGCTTCACAGGAGAAAGAAAACGTTTCTGAGAAGAGAGATTTTGATCATGTGACATCATTTATCGAGCAGGAAATAGCCAAGATGACAGCAAAGAATCCGGGACTGGAGAAGAAGCTGGATATGGCTAAGACAAGAAAAATGCCGGATATTTCATTGCCGGAGGATTTAGACAGCGAAGAAGATGACTCGAAATTGAAAGAAACAAAACATATAAAACAGCTTACAAGCGAACAGAAGGCTATATTTTCATATTTCATACCGGTAAAGGGTATGGAGGATCAGATTTGCAAGGCATATAATGCAGTGCTTGATCATTTCAACAGGAAAGAAAACGCATCCACAGGCAACCTCATTATACAGGGAGAGCAGGGCTGTGGAAAGACAATGCTTGCTACAAGCTTCATAAAGGTATTACAAAAAGATGGTGAACAGCTTACAGGAAAGATGGGCAAGATTGATGCTGCCGCACTCAATAAAAAGGATGTACAGCAGGTAGTCAGAAAGATAACAGGAGGCTGTCTCATCATAGAAAGAGCCGGTGATATCGACCGCAGCATAGCTGCCCAGCTATCATTTTTGATGGAGCATGATATTACAGGAACACTCTATATACTTGAGGATACATCAAAGGGTATAAAGAAGGCTCTTTCAATGGATGAGGGCTTTGCATCCAAGTTCACGGAAAAGATATCGGTTCCTATTTTTACAAATGATGAACTCGTATTGTTTGCCAAATCGTACTCTGCAGAGCTTGGGTACAAGATAGATGAGATGGCTATTCTGGCATTGCACAACAGAATCAGCAATATTGAGAGGATAGACCAGGCTACCACTCTGACAGAGGTCAAGGATATAATTGACGAGGCCATAGACAGGGAGGCTCACAGCGGACTTAAGAAGGCTATAAGTATTCTGACAGCCAAGCGATATACAGATGATGACCGAATTGTACTTAAAGAGGATCATTTCAGGGAAAAATAAATACTTATGGGGGTATATATATGTGTAATTTTACAGCAATGGATTGTTACCTGTTTGGTCAGGCAACACACTATGATATCTACAAGAAGATGGGTGCTCACTTAGCTGAGCGCAAAGGAAAAAAAGGAGTGTGCTTTGACGTCTGGGCGCCACATGCGAGGGAAGTATACGTGTTTGGTGAGTTCAATGACTGGAATGAGACCAGTCATGAGATGAAGCGTGTAGAGCCGGAAACCATGGGAGTGTATGAGCTTTTTGTACCGGGAGCGCAAAAGGGTCAGATGTATAAGTTTATTATAGTAACTGAACAGGGTGATAAGCTGTACAAGGCGGATCCATACGCAAACTACGCAGAGCTTCGTCCGGGAACAGCTTCTATCATCACAGATATCGAGCATTTCACTTGGACTGATAAAGAATGGATGGATAAGAGGGCAGCAAAGTCAGATGCTGATGTATATTCTTCACCTATGGCTATATATGAGTGCCATCCGGGCTCATGGATGAGACATCCGGGCAGGGATGATGATGGCTTTTATACATACAGGGAGCTTGCAAAATCACTCATATCCTATGTAAAAACTATGGGATATACACATATTGAGCTTATGGGTATTTCAGAGTATCCGTTTGATGGCTCATGGGGATATCAGGTGACAGGCTACTATGCACCTACATCGAGGTATGGAGAGCCTGAGGATTTTGCATACT
>ERZ859732.445-NODE-445-length-16770-cov-2.496560_pt1 | contig 16770 bp, 20 predicted proteins | sample MGYA00510123_ERZ859732 | MGnify/ENA primary metagenome ERZ859732 (study PRJEB30046, sample SAMN00715133) | human gut metagenome | study: EMG produced TPA metagenomics assembly of the A metagenome-wide association study of gut microbiota in type 2...
AGGAGCTTTCAAGCGAAAAGTAACCGTGTTGTCATCATGAATATCAGGAGAGACAACCGCCGCACCTCCCCAAAGAGCTTGCTGTGCAAAAAGGGTGACACAGCAGACCAGCAGCATCGCTGCCGAACTTAATAATCTTTTCATAATTTCTTATATTAAATGAATTAGCTTTTTGTTATTTAGCAAAGCTGCGACTTACAAAAGGCAGGCACATATAAAGTGCCGAATGCCAATATTCGCTGGTATGTCCGCCATCCCGCACACGGAACTGGCAAGGGATACCGGCATTACGCATCGCTTGGAAAAACTCTATATTACGGTCCAGCAGAAAGTCATCATCTCCGCAATCCACAAACCACTGTACTGTACGAAGCTGTGCCTTACGCGCATCATCTGCCTCAACCACATACCTGATGCAACTATGTTCCTGCACAGAACGCGTCAGCACAGCCATCTTGTTTGTGGGGTCGGGATCTTTTCCCACCTCCTCACCACTGACGGGGATGTTCATCAAAGCACTCATGGCATAGGCAGCACAATACATATCCGGATAGCGTTGTGCATAGCTCGTCGTTCCACCTCCGCCCATAGAAAGTCCGGCAATGGCACGATGCCGCTTATCACCTTTCTAGTATAATGCAATTCCATCTTGTTTTACTGCTTCTAATACTACTTCTTTATCTGCTCTTAATTCTTCACTTGCGTAGTATAATACACAGCCATCTTGTTTTACTGCTTCTAGTACTACTTCTTTATCTCCTTGTAATTTTTCACTTGCATAGCATAATGCTGTTCCATGTTGTTTTACTGCCTCTATTACCACTTCTTTATCTGCTCTTAATTCTTTACTTGCATAGTCTAAGTCCATTCCATGTTGTCTTACTGCTTCCAATACTACTTCTTTATCTCCTCTTAATTCTTTACTTACATCGTCTAATCGTCCACCTCGTTTTATTGCTTCTAATACTACTTCCTTATCTCCTTGTAATTTTTCACTTGCGTAGAATAATGCTGTTCCATCTTGCTTTACAGCTTCTAATACTACTTGTTTATTTCCTTTTAATCCTTTACTTGCATACTTTAATGCTCTTCCATCTTGTTTTACTGCTTTTAATGCTTCTTCTTTTGACACATATCTAATATCATCCATTTTCTTCCTCCATTCGTATACATAATTATAGCATATTAATTAGCCTTTTTCAATACTTCAAATAAAACTTTCTAGCATATCTCAAAATCAATTTGTCTCATTAATTTACTAGCATTAGCAACTCTAATTTTAACCTTATCTCCAATTTGATAAACCTTTCCAGTATGTTCACCAATAGCTTGTCTCTTTTCTTCATTGTAAATAAAATATTCATCACCTAATTTTTCGTAACGAATTAAACCTTCAACAGTATTGTCAAGTTCAACAAATATTCCAAAATTAGTAACAGATGATACAATTCCTTCATATTCTTCACCAATTTTACTTTCCATGAATTCTGCTTTCTTAATATCTTCTGCTTCTCTTTCTACTTTTGTTGCAACTCTTTCTCTTTCTGAACAATTTTCCGCTCTCTTTTCTGCTCTTTTTTCATATTTCTTAATCCAAAAATCATTTACTAAATAATCATTATCTAAATATTTTGATATTATTCTGTGTATGAATAAATCAGGATATCTTCTTATTGGTGATGTAAAATGGCAATAATATTTACTTGCAATTCCAAAATGTCCTTTATTTTCTGCTTCATATTTTGCAACTCTCAAAGTTCTTAATATTATATTTGATACTACTTTTTCTTCGTCTTTACCTTTTACATCTTCAAGAATTTTTGCAAATTCATTTGGATAAATAATTTCTTCTTTTGAAATTTTTATTTTATATCCAAAATTATATAATGATTTATTTAACTCTTTTACTTTATCAACATCTGGTGCTTCATGGTTTCTATATATAAATGGTGCTTGTAACCAATAAAATTTTTCAGCAACTGTTTCATTTGCAATTAGCATAAATTGTTCAATTATTTCATTTGCAAAATATGTTTCATATTTTTTTACATCTATTGCAACACCATTTTCATCAAGTATTATTTTACTTTCTGGAATTTCAAGATTCAAATATCCATTTTCTTTTCTTTTTGCTTTTAATATATTTGCTAATTCTGCCATTAAATCAAAATATGAAATATATTTTTCATATCTCTTTAAGACTGTTTCATCAGATCTATCTAATATTTTTTGAACATCTGTATAACACATTCTTTCTGTTACACATATTACACCTTTATATATATCTGATGATACTATTTTAGCTTTTGGTGTTATTTCCATTGAACATGATAATGTATATCTATCTTCACCTGCATTTAAACTACATATTCCATTTGATAATTCTCTTGGAAGCATTGGTATTACTCTTCCTAACATATAAATACTTGTTCCTCTTAAATATGCTTCTTTATCAAGTTCTGTTTTTTCTCTTACATAATGACTTACATCTGCAATATGAACATCTAATTTATAATTGCCATTTTCCAATTTTTCTACATGTATTGCATCATCTAAATCTTTAGCATCTTCACCATCAATTGTAAATATTATGTCATTACGCAAATCTCTTCTTCTTGGCAAATCTGATGGATCAATTTTATCTCCATAGGCTTTTGCTTCTGCAACAACCTCATCTGGAAATTTATATGGAAGTTCATATTGTTTTATTAATGATAACATGTCAACACCTGCTTCATTAATTCCGCCTAATACTTCAATAACTTTTCCTTCTGCATTTTTTCCTTTTTCTGGATATTTCAAAATTTGTACTAATACTTTTTTCTTATCTCTTGCTTTTCCCCAATTAGCTTTTGATATAAATATATCTGTTCCAAAATTCTTATCATCAGGAACAACAAATGCAAAATTTCTACTTTTTTGAAAAGTTCCAACTACTGTATCTTTTTCATGTCTTACTATTTTTACTATTTTACCTTCTTGCTTTTTATCTCCTTCTTTTTCTGCTATTATTTTAATTGCTACAGTATCTCCATTTAAAGCATTTTTTGAATTTTCTCTTGATATATATATTTCATCTTTTTGATCTTCTATTTTTACAAATCCAAATCCTTTTTGATTTTTCCTATATGTTCCAATTATTTCTTCTTTGCTCATTTTTCCTCCTAAATTATGATTTAATATATAAAAGAAAGCAGTTCTACTGAACCGCTTTTGTTAATTTATGCTATGTAAATTATAGAAAGTACTATTGTAACTATTACAAATGCTATTCCTAATATAATAGTCCATTTTTTTTGCATTCCTTCTTTTGTTCTGCCTTTATTTTTCTCAAAAAAGTTATTTGTAGATGAACCTGTTATTGTTGATGATAACCCTGCATCATCTTTTGATTGTACCATTGCTAATATTGTTAATGCTAAACAAATTATTAAATCTACTACAACTAATATTATTTTTACTACTTGCATTTAGTATTCCTCCTAACGGTTTAATTATTCATATTTATAATACTAGAACATTTTAACATATATTTCCTAGAAAATCAATGCTAATAAATTAAAAACTGCAACTTTTAACATAATTTTTATAAATAAACTTGAATTTGTAGCTATTATAGCTCCTTTATTTAATTCTTCTAATCCTTTACCTATTTTTTTCAATTCTTCTTCATCAAGTATCTTTTTTTCTTTCAAATATTCTTTTGCTAAATATTCTGATTTTATCATTGCATCATTTTCTAAAAACATTCTAATAGCATAATATAACATACTTATTATTAATAATATATTTGAAAAAAATAATTCATTTGGTAGTTTTTTTATGATTATTAATATACTTGTTATTATGAAATATAATATGTATATATTTGAAAAAATAAAATTAAAAATCAAGACTTTTCTGTCCTGTATTGAATGTAGGCATTCATGTGCAATTGTTTGAATCCTTGTAAAACTTCCATGCATATTTCCTAAATATATTTTATCTTGTAGTGCAATATATAATGTTGAATCTGATTCAATATTTTCTTCTATTTGTGTTTTTTCATTTTCTATTTTTTTTAATATTTCTTTACAAATTTCTATATTATCTGGATATTTTTCTGAAATTTTATTTAATTTCTTAATATTAATTGGCATTAAGATTATCATTACTACACTTGAAATAAGTGCACTTATCATAATTAGTATCATTTTTAATTATTACCTTTCTTTTATAATTAAAATCTCCTAATTACATTATAAATTCAATTCTTATTTTAATAGTTCTTGGACTACATTTCCTATTATTTTATTTACATCTGCTATTAATACATTAAATCTTATTTCAGCATCAAAATATTTACTTGCTTCTTCATTTTGGATAAGTTCTCCATATAATTCTTGAACATGTTTCATTTTTTGTTCATCATCTTTTCCTGTTTGTAATGCTACTATTTGAGTTTCATATCTTGCATTTTCAAATTCATCAATTTTTTTCTTTAATTCATAATTTAAGTTAATAGCTTCTTTTGCAGTTCTATATGTTACATATTCTTCTGACTTCTTTATTTCTTCTGCTAATTCATTTGCTAAATCATAAACTTTCATGTTCCTGATCCTCATCTCCTTGCCTTTTTTCAAAATATCATAATATTTATGAATTTTCTCAAAAATATTATTCTAATATTATGAATTAATATTCTTGTATTGTCCATTTTTCAGTATTTACTTCATACCATTTTTGAACTTGATCATTTAATCTTACAGCAATATAATAAACATTTCCTTCTTTTTGTTCTACATTATATGTAACATTTGAATCATTTTCTCCCCATTCTTTTTTGGCAAGTTCTATTGCTTTTTCTTCTTTTGTTTGTGATGTACTAGTTGTTTGACTTGCATCACTTTCTTTTTCTTCTTCTCCTACATATCCATTTGTTGAAGCTGTACTAGTACTTTCTGTCTTAGTTGTTTCTGTATTTGTTGTACTAGTAGTTTGAGTTGAATTTGTAGTTATGTTTGTATTTTCTGTTTGTTTTGTACTTTGACTATTTTGCATATTATTAGTTTTATTATTTTCTTTAATCTCGGGATATATTATAAACCCAATAATTAATGCAATTGCCAAAACAGCAACAATTATAATCATAGTTAATAAATTTTGTTTTTCTCTTGTTTCCATTTTCTTTTTCCCTTCTCTCTATATCTCTTTAGTAAGCATGTTCTATAAAACTTCCGCATTCTTTTCTCCATCAGAAAACTTTATTGTAATTATATCATCTTTATCTATTTGACTAGCTTTTTTTATAATTTGTCCATCTTTTTCTGTTAAACTATATCCTCTAATTAATGTTTTTAATGGACTAATCGAATCTAACTTTGTTACTAATTCTATATATTTATTTTTGTTTTCTGTTTTTATTTCTTTCATTGCATTTTCTAATCTTTTCATATAATCATCTAATATTATAGAATTATCCATAATTTTTCTCATTGGGTCTGTAAACACTCTAGATTTCATTACTTTTTCAAATCTTAATTTCATAATTTCTATTTTTTTCTTTAATGCTAATTTACTTCTATTTTGATAATTTATAATTTTTTGTTTAACTTCAAAAATATCTGGTACTGCAAGCTCTGCTGCTGCAGATGGTGTTGGTGCTCTTAAATCTGCTACAAAATCTGCTATTGTAAAATCTGTCTCGTGTCCAACTGCAGATATTATTGGAATTTCTGAGTTATAAATTGCTCTTGCCACAATTTCTTCATTAAATGGCCATAAATCTTCTAATGCTCCTCCTCCTCTTCCAATTATTAAGACATCTGCTAATTTTTTTTCATTCATTATTCTAATTTTATCAGCTATTTGTTCTGCAGCACCAGGACCTTGTACTGGTACTGGTAATAGTCTTATATATACATTTTGATTTCTTCTTGTTGAAACATTTATTATATCTCTTATAACAGCTCCTGTTTGAGATGTTAAAACACCTACTACTTTTGGATATAATGGTATTGCTTTTTTATGTGATTGTTCAAAAAGGCCTTCTTTTTCAAGTTTAGCCTTCAATTGTTCAAATTGTTCATGCAAATCTCCCATACCATCTTCCATCATTGATTTTGCATATATTTGATATACTCCATCTCTTTCAAATACAGATACAGTTCCAAATACCATAACTTTCATTCCATCTTTAGGCTTAAAGTTTAATTTTTCTGCATAACTTTTAAACATTATACATTTTATTAAAGAATTTTCATCTTTTAATGTAAAATATAAATGTCCTGTATAATGGTTCTTAAAATTTGATATTTCACCTTTTACTAGTATTGCATTTAAATTTTCATCTTCATCAAATCTATCTTTTAAATATTTATTTAATTGTGTTACTGTTACTGCATTATATTTCATTTTAATTGCATTCCTTCCTATGTGTCTTTCAACTCTAGCTGTAAAACCTTAATATCCCTTATGCTTATTCTGAAATTTGTTCTTTAACAACACTTGCAAGTATACCATTTATAAAATTTTTTGATGCTTCTTCTCCATATTTTTTTGATATTTCCAGTGCTTCATTTATTGCAACTTTATATGGTATTCCCTTATATTTTATCTCATAAATAGCAAGCTTTAATATACTAAAATCTACCTTTGAAATTCTTTCTATTGTCCAATCAGCTTTTAGATTTTTCTTTATTAAATTATTTATTTCGTCTATGTGTTTTCTTATTCCATTTATTGCATCTACAATATATTCTTTTGCTTCTTTATCTGTTATCTCTTCACATTCTAAATATAAATCAATTTGTTCTTCTAAATTTTCTGGTTCTTGAATTTCAAAACTATATATTAGTTTAAATGCTGCTTCTCTAATTGCTGATCTTTTCATATTTTTTAATACTAGTCTTTTCTTCTAGTATTTCTCCCTTCTCAATTTTATATATTTTAAAGTCTATCTATAAAACTTTTTAATTTTTCTTTTACAATATCTTTATTTTTTTGTACATAACTTCCTACAATTGCACCTAATATTATTACAACACATCCAATTATAAGGTCATATAGTTTTGTACAAAGTATTAATATAGCAACAACTACTCCTATAATTGCACCTTTATATTGATTCCAAAAGCTCTTTAATCCTTCCATGTTTTACCTCCATTTTAATCTGTTATTGCTTATTCTTTATTTTCATTTGTTTTTTTACTCATGTTTATAATTTTTATATTAACATTTTTAACATCTAAGTCTGATGTTTTCTTCATTTCTTCTTTTACTTTATTTTGTAGACTATTTGCTAAATCTTTTATTATAACATCATCTTTTACTACAACTTGTAATGTTATTGATATTTCATTTTGTTCATCTATTGATATTTTTGGTGTACAATTTTCTATATTTTCAAATTTATAAACTACAGATTTTATCATATTATCTAATGTTTCTTTTGTTATTAAAAGTTGTCCATTTTCATTTTTTAATAATATTCCTTGTGATTCTTTTATTTTTTCTTCTGTATCAGAATCAAAGAATATGCATTTTATTGATAATAATATAAATATTGCACTAACTACTAATGCTATTTTTGATGATAAATCTCCTTGAACTATTGTTGCTATTGCCTTTGTGATACTTCCTATATCTAACCAATTAAATACTAAAAAACACATTACTACTGCTAAAATTAATACTATATATGAATACACTGTTAGTGCAAATTTTTCTAAAAATTTCATTTTTCTTCACATTCCTTCCTCAAAATAGTTTTTTCAACTATTTTCTCTTTTTATTAAATGAAAAAGGCATGATTAAATTTATTTTTATTTTCATTCATGCCTTTTTTCACTCTATTGTTGTTCTTCTGTTACTTCTTCGTTTTCTTCTTTTTCTTCAACTTCTTTTTCTGTTTTTACACCTTGTACATGTACATTAACTTCTGAAACTTTTAATCCTGTCATATTTTCAACTGATTTTTTTACTCTTGTTTGTATTTCATATGCTACATCTGGAATTCTTGAACCATATTCTACAATGATGTTTACATCTATTCTTACTTCTTTTTCATCAGCATCAACTTTTATTCCTTTACTAAGATTTTTCTTTCCACTTAATACTTCTGAAATTCCACCAGCAAATCCTCCAGCCATACTTGCAACTCCTGGTACTTCTGATACTGCAACTCCTGCAATTACTGATATTACATCATTTGCAATTTTTATTCCATTATTTCCTTCTTCAATTTCTTTTACTTCTTCATTTTCAACATTATTTTCTTCCATATCCAACAATCCTTTCTTGTTTTTTTAGATATATTTTTCTTTATATCTTTCATCTATAAGTATATCAATTTTTATATTTTTTTACAACTATTTTTGATGATTTATTATATTAATATTGTCGTCCCCATATAACCATTTTAGTTGCAGGCTTTCCACAACATACACATGTATCTCCAATGTGTTCTTGTTCAAATGGCATACATCTTGATTTTGCTGCTGTTAATTCTTTTATTTTTGTCTCACATTCTTCATTTCCACACCACATTGCTTTTATAAATCCTTGTTCTTTATTCATATTTGCTTGGAATTCTTCTAAATTGTGTGCAATAGTTGTTTTGTTTTCCATTCTTTTTTTACATGTATCAAACATATTTTGTTGAATTAGTTCTAGTATTTCACCTATTTTTGAAGATAATTCGTCTAATTTCACTTCTATTTTTTCATTTGTATCTCTTCTAACTAAAATACAAATTCCATTTTCTATGTCTCTTGGTCCCATTTCTATTCTTAATGGAACTCCTCTCATTTCCCAATCATTAAATTTATAACCTGGTGATACTTTTTCTCTGTCATCTAATTCAATTCTATATTTATTTTTTAACTCTTCATATATTTCTTGAGCTTTTTCTTTTACTCCTTCTTTATGCATTGCTACTGGTACTAAAACAACTTGTATTGGTGCTACTCTTGGTGGTAATTTTAGTCCTCTATTATCACCATGTGCCATTATTAATGCTCCTATAAGTCTTGTTGATATCCCCCAAGATGTTTGGTATGCATATTCTTGTTTTCCTTCTCTATTTTGAAATGATACATTAAATGGCTTTGTGAAATTTTGGCCGAAATAATGTGATGTTCCTGACTGTAATGCTTTTCCATCATATGTCATTGCTTCTATTGTATATGTCTCATCAGCTCCAGCAAATTTTTCTGATTCTGTTTTTATTCCTTTTATTACTGGTATTGCCAAAAGATTTTCAGCTATATCTGCATATATATTTAACATTTGTAACGTTCTTTCTTGTGCTTCTTTTGATGTTTCATGTATTGTATGTCCTTCTTGCCACAAAAATTCTCTTGAACGTAAAAATGGTCTTGTTTCTTTTTCCCATCTCAATACACTACACCATTGATTATATACGAATGGTAAGTCTCTCCATGATTTTAACCATTTTGAATACATTGTTGTAAATATCGTTTCTGATGTTGGTCTTACACATAATTTTTCGTCTAATTTCTCTCCTCCTGCTTCTGTTACCCAAGCAACTTCTGGTGCAAATCCTTCTACATGGTCTTTTTCCTTTTGTAACAAACTTTCTGGTATTAATACTGGGAAATATGTATTTTTTACTCCTGTTTCTTTAAATTTTCTATCTGCATAATTTTGTATATTTTCCCAAATTGCATATCCATATGGTCTTATTGCTATACAACCTTTTGTATCTGTATAATCAGCAAGTTCTGCTTTTAATACTATGTCTGTATACCATTGAGCAAAGTTTTCATCTATATTTGTTATTTCTTTTACAAAGTTTTTATTATCTTCCATTAATATTTCTCCTTTTTATTTTTGATTTTCTTTTACTTCTTCTCTTTCACTCGGCATTGGAGCCTCCGTCTCAATCAAGTCATCTATTACAATTTGTCTATTTGAGTCTAATTTATATCTTGGAAGTTCTGGTAATTTATTTAAATCTGTATATCCAAACATTTTTAAAAATTCTTGGGTTGTTTTATATGTTGTTGGTCTTCCTGGTAAATCTGCTTTTCCTGCTTCTTCTATTAATCCATATTCTAATAACTTGTAAATTGTTCCATCTGAGTTTACTCCTCTTATCGCTTCAATTTCTGGTCTTGTTGCTCTAGGATTATATGCTATTATTGCTAATGTTTCTAATGCTGCATTTGATAAATTTGGTTTTGTTCTTTTATCTATTATTGGATATATGTATTCATAATATTTAGGGTTACTACACATCTGATAGCCTTTTTCTACTTTTATAATTTGTATTCCACTTTTTTCATATCTTATTTGCATTTTATTTATTATATTTTCTATTTTTTCTTGGCTTATTTCTAATACAATCATTAATTCTTGTTCTGTTACAACTCTACCTGCTGCAAATAGTATTGCTTCAATTATTTGTTCGTAATTATTATTTTCATTTTGATTATCTGCCATTTGCATTTCCTCTCTTTCATATGGTATTATTTTACTATATTATGCTTGAAATTGCAAGAAAAAATTAGGATTTTATACACATATCATTTTTTGTTTTTTTCTTGCTTTATTTATTTTTTTATGGTAATATAAATCATAAATAAAATAATTTTATAATATGAAAGGATAAATTCATGGCAGAAGAAAATAAAAAAATCAAAATAGTTGATGGAGATGGCTCAACATTAGATATTTCACCTGTTTATAATCATATTAAAGATGTAACTCCAAAACCAAAAAATAATAAAAAGAACATCATTGTTCCTAATGAAAAAAAGATTGAAAAAAAATAAAAAAAAGATTTATAGTAATGAATTTCATTTACTATAAATCTTTTTTATTTAATAATTTTCTATTGGTTCTTTATTTTCCTGAATTATATGATTTTAAATTTATTCCATATGTCTTATATACCCAATCATAATAATCCCATACATCTAATGTTTTTGGTTTTCCATAATCAACTCCATATGTTTCAACAGTAACTTTTGATATTATTACATCATTTACTGGTGTACTTACTTCTGTATTTGAACTTGAGTCAGAATCTGTGGATTCTGATGATGCCTTTACTTCAACATTTTCAATAGCATGCACTACATCTAGTCCTTCTATTACTTTTCCAAATGTGGCATAGCTTCCATCTAATGATGTATTTGATGCTGTATTTATAAAGAATTGTGAACCTGCTGAATTATAACTTTCTGTTGTTAATTGTGATGAATATGATGTATAATCTGCTCTTGCCATTGCAATTACCCCATCAGTGTTTTTTATTTTATTTTCATATCCATTTGCAAGGAATTCTCCTGTTATACAATATTTTTTATCTAAATCTGTTCCAGCCTCTGCTAATCCTATATCACTTAATTCTGGTGAGCCTGTTCCATCTCCATTACTATCTCCACCTTGAATCATAAATCCTTTTACAATTCTATGAAATTTTAATCCATCATAAAATCCATGATTTGATAATGCTATGAAATTAGAAACTGTATCTGGAGCCATTTCTGGATATAATTCTAATTTTATTGTTCCAAAGTCTTTCACTTCAATTGTTACTATTGGATTTTTTACTTCCATTGTTATTTTTTTGTAATATCCAAATGATATTGTTCCTATTAGTACTATAATAACAACCAATGCTATTATTGTTAAAATGTTTGTTAATTTTTTCATTTTTATAATCCTTCCTTTTGTATTTTACGAAGCTAATTATACATTTTATTTTTTTAAATTGCAACATTTTTCAAAAACATTTCACATTTTTTATTCTAAACTAAATTATCAAAAGCAAATTGTTCTTGCATTTTTCTTAAATATTGCTTTATTGCTTCTGCTCTTACTTCTCCAATTCCATCAACCTTGTCCAAATCATTTATATCTGCAACTAATATATGTTGAAATGATTTAAATGATTTTACTAAATTATCAACAATTGAACTTGGCATTCTTGGGACTTTGTTTAATATTCTATATCCTTTTGGATATACTGCTAAATCTTCATAATTTTCAAAGCTTTCATATCCAAGCAATTTGGCTATTGTACTTTGTTTCATTAATTCTTCATGTCCTAAATTTTCTAAATGTTCTATTATTTCTTCTGATGTCGATTCTGCAACTAAATAATCTTTAACTAATTGCATTTCTTCTTTTTCTAATCCCCCAATTAGTTCCTCTAATTGCATACTTACAAGTCTTCCATCTTCTCCTAATTCATATATTTTCTTTTTTATTTCTTCTACAATTCTCTTTACCATTTCTGCTCTTTGAATTACAGATATTACATTATCTAATGTTACAATATCATTAAATTCATATTCATTCAAAATACTTAATTTACTATCATATACTTTTCTGTATTTTTCTAATGTTTGAATTGCTTGATTGGCTTTGTTTAATACTACATCTGTATCTTCTAATATATATCTATAGTTGTCTTTAAAGATTGTTATTATATTTCTTCTTTGAGATATACTTATAACTAATTCTCCTGTTTGTTTTGCTGTTCTTTCTGCAGTTCTGTGTCTCGTTCCCGTTTCAACTGTTGGTATTTGGTATGATGGTATTAATTGTGCATTTGCAAATAATATTTTTTTCATATCTCCACTTAATATTATCGCACCATCCATTTTGGCTAATTCATATAATTTTGATGAGGTATAATCTTCATTTATATTAAATCCACCATCAACAATTTCATCTATTACTTCTTGCTTATCTGTTATTAATAATAATGCTCCTGTTCTTGCTTTTAATATATTGTCTAGTCCTTCTCTTATAGGTGTTCCTGGTGCTATTTTTTTTAAAATTTCTGCAATTGGATCTTCTTTTATTGCCTTCATTGAAAAACCTTCCTCTCTACTATAAAGCCTATTTTTCTAATCTTTTGTTTTTATTTTATTCCTAATTTTCTTAGTGCTTCTCCAATATTTTTCACACCTATTATATCTAATTTATATTCATCTTTCAAGCTTTTTTTGTTATTTTCTGGAATTATACATGTTTTAAAGCCCAATTTTTCTGCTTCTTTTAATCTTTTTTCAATTAAATTAATTCTTCTTACTTCTCCTGTCAAACCTACTTCTCCCATAACAACTGTACTTTGCGGAATTGGTATATTTTTATATGCAGATGCAACTGTTGCTATTATTCCTAAATCGACTGCTGGTTCATTTAATTTCATTCCACCTGCTATATTTAAATAAATATCTTGCCCTCCTAATGCTAATCCTGCTCTTTTTTCTAGAACTGCAATTAATACTGCTAATCTGTTATAATCAAATCCATTTGCAGTTCTTTTTGGTATTCCAAATACTGATTGTGACGTTAATGCTTGCATTTCTACTAGTATTGGTCTTGTTCCTTCTATACTTGCTATAATACATGAGCCTGATGGATTATCTTCTCTTTCTGTTATTAATATGTCTGATGGATTTGTTACTTCACACATTCCTTCTTGTCTCATTTCAAACATTCCTATTTCATTTGTTGATCCAAATCTGTTTTTTACTGCTCTTAATATTCTATATGTATTATATCTTTCTCCTTCTAAATAAAGTACTGTATCTACCATATGTTCTAAGACTCTTGGGCCTGCTATGTTTCCTTCTTTTGTTACATGTCCTATTATTATTGTTGTTATTTGTTGTGCTTTACATACTCTCATTATTTGTGCTGTTATTTCTCTTACTTGACTTACACTTCCTGCTGCTGCAGTTATTTCATCTGAATACATTGTTTGTATTGAGTCTATTATTACTAATTTTGGTTGCATTTCTGATATTGCTTCTTTTACTATATCTATATCTGTTTCTCCTAAAAACATTAATTCTTCACTTTTTACCTCTAATCTATCTGCTCTTAATTTTATTTGTTCTGCTGATTCTTCTCCAGATACATATAATACTTTTCCTTCTCCTTGTACTTTTTCACATAATTGTAATATTAATGTTGATTTTCCTATTCCAGGTTCTCCTCCTAATAATATCAATGAGCCTTTTACTAATCCACCTCCTAGAACTCTATCTAATTCTGAATATCCTGTTGAGGTTCTATTGGCTTCTTGTCCTATATATGTATTCAATGGTTTTGGGGTATTATTTATCTTTTTTTCTATTTTGTTTTCTTCTGTGTATTTCTCTATTTTTTGTTCATAAAATGTATTCCAACTATTACATGCTGGACATTTTCCTAACCATTTTGGTGATTCATTTCCACATTCACTACATACAAATATTGTTTTTGCTTTTGCCATTTTTCATCATTCCTATCTTATTTTTCTTTTTGAATTATATATTTTTTGTTTTTATTAGTCAATATATTTTCGAAAAAATGTTTGCAATTATTTGTAATTTATTTCCTTTGATTTCGACAAATTTTGATGTTATTATTAATTATAAGAACTAATTTTATTTTGCCTTTGTTTTAAGACAGAAAGGACTGGAATTTATTATGAATAAAATTATTACAGGTTTAAAAAATTTAGATAAAGATACTTATAAAATTATAAAATATGGTATATTGTTTTCAACTTTTCTCGCAATTATTGCATCTGCAATATTAATTTCTTACATATTACTTGGAATTAACTTATTTTATCATATTGGTGAAGTTTTAATTAAGTCTAGTTTTACTTTTGCTACACAATTTGTCATTTGTGGTATTATTGTTGATTCTATCAGAAAACAAATTATATAGATATAAAAGAAAGCCCCTTAATTGGGGCTTTAATAATATTTATATATTATTCTGCTGATTCTTCTGTTTCAGGAGCGTTGTAAGCTTCTAAAATAGCTTTTTGAATTTTTTCTCTTGTCTCAGCATTGATTGGATGAGCTATGTCTTTGAATTCTCCGTTTGGAGTTTTTCTGCTTGGCATAGCAATGAATAATCCATCTTGACTTTCGATAACTTTGATATCATGGATAACAAATTCATTATCGAATGTTACAGAAGCAACAGCTTTCATTCTGTTCTCTGAATTTACTTTTCTTAAACGTACGTCTGTTATTTGCATTGTGTGCACCTCCACTGTTAAATTTTTTGTACTAATAAGTTTTATATCTTATGTACTAGTCTATTATTCTCCAATATTTTCTTTTTTCCCTCTTTTTTTTCAAAAATTTTTTTTATTTTATTTTTTTTTAGATTTATTGTCTCAAAAAACTTGAAATTTGCATTATATAAGTATATAATGTGAACTAATAATTTAGACATATATTTTGAAAATACAAGGAGAGATTTTATAATGCCAAATATTGAAAATATTAAAAAATATCAAAAAATACATATGATCGGAATTGGTGGAATTAGCATGAGTGGAATTGCAGAAATACTTGCTAATTGGGGATTTTCTGTTTCTGGAAGCAATAATGTTGATTCAGAAATTTTACATACTTTAGAAAATGCAGGAATCAAAGTGTTTGTTGGTCATGATGCAAAAAATGTAATTGGAGCTGATTGTGTTGTTTATACAGCTGCAATTCATCCAGACAATCCGGAACTTGTACATGCAAAAGAACTTGGAATTCCTACTATAGAAAGATCTGATTTTTTAGGTGAACTTACAAGATGTTATAAAAATACTATTGCAATTTCAGGAACACATGGAAAAACAACTACAACATCACTTGTTTCTTTATGTTTCTTAGAAGCATTAAGAGATCCAAGTATACAAGTTGGTGCAATAATAAAAGAACTTGATGGAAATTATAGAGTTGGAAATAGTGAAAATTTTATAATAGAAGCTTGTGAATATGTTGAGAGTTTTTTAAAATTTAGTCCAAAATCTGAAATAATTTTAAACATTGATAATGATCATCTGGATTATTATAAAAATTTAGAAAATATAAAGAATGCTTTTATAAAATATGTAAAATTACTACCTGAAGATGGACATTTAATAATAAATGCTGATGATAATAATTGTTTAGACCTACCTGTTTATTCAAAAGCTCAAGCAATTAAATATGGTATCGAAAATGATGATGTTGATTTTCAAGCGAAAAATATTAAATTTGATGATGAAGGAATGGCTGAATTTGATGTTTATAAATATAATGAATTTTATGAACATATTTCACTTTCTATACCAGGAAGACACAATGTTTTAAATGCTTTAGCTTGTATTGCGTTATGTGATACTTATGGAATTTCAAAAACTGATATAAAAAATGCTATTCATAAATTTAAAGGTGCTGATAGAAGATTTGAATTTAAAGGTATGTTAAATGGAGCTAGAGTTTATGATGATTATGGTCATCATCCAACAGAAGTTAAAGCTACTGCAAAAGCTTTAAAAAATAAAAAATATAATAAATCTTGGGTTGTATTTCAACCACATACATATAGTAGAACATTTAATCTTTTAGATGATTTTGCAAATGCTTTACTTGAATTTGATAATATCATTGTTACAGATATTTATGCAGCAAGAGAAACTAATACTTATAATATTTCTTCAAAAGATTTGGTTAATAAAATAATTGAATTAGGAAAAAATGCTATATATCTTCCTTCTCTTGAAGAATGTGCTTCTTATTTAAAAGAGAATGTAAAAAAAGATGATATTGTTCTTACTTTAGGTGCTGGAACTGTTACAAATATAGGACCTATGATTGTTGAAAAGAGATAGTTATAAAACTATCTCTTTATTATTTATATATGAATTTGTTTTCTATCTAACAAATATTTCTTTTATTTTATTAATAATTTCTTCTTTTTGCGTGAATATCATTATATCGAGTGTAAGAACATAATAATCATCATATGGATTATAATTAACGT